>Ga0114975_10000919_pt1 | contig 21515 bp, 17 predicted proteins | sample S_130626_EF_Meta_FD_87031 | JGI IMG/M metagenome (GOLD analysis project Ga0114975, IMG submission 87031) | Freshwater microbial communities from Lake Simoncouche, Canada to study carbon cycling - S_130626_EF_MetaG | ecosystem: Environmental > Aquatic > Freshwater > Lake | place: Lake...
GAATCCTCAACGCCTAGATCAATGCGGAGTGATTGAAAGTTACCAAGATTGAGCGTATAGCCCAATGCAATGTTAATCTTTGTATTCTCGTTTTCCATCTCATACCTCTCTTTTAAATACTTTCGGACCAAACTGGTACGAATCGTCCATCTGTAGTTCTCGTATATGTCAGTATACCATCTCCCATACGCCTTGTCAACTCCTGTGGCGAAGGTGTAATATCGTTAGTAACTAACTTATCTTTTCTTGGTCTGCCAATATGGTAGGTAGCAAGTATATCACGAATGTTGCGTACTTGCGATTCAGAGTAATAGCATCGAACCTGCCAGCCACGCTCTCCGCCCTTCTGAGACCCCATAGGCTCAGGTATAACTCCACGCTTCATAAGGCTTGGCATATACTTTTTATGTCTATTTACTAGTATTGCTGTCTCGCCTACGGTATATGCTCTTTCACGATTCCGTTTAAAATCTGTAACTAAACAACTTTCAATTTGATCTTTGGTTATGTTGTATACAGACATAATTCCATTAGATCTATTGAAGTGATGGATGCGAACAACATCGCCATTCAAGAACCAAACTTTCTTGCTTCCTGGAATGACTGGGGCAGAATTATACTGCTCCCTGTCCATTATACTGGTACACCAATTGCAATAATATTAACAGACATATTTGATGTACCTGCTAATTCAAACTTAACAAAGCCTTCTACTTTTGCTGTGTCAACTGCTGTAATTACGGCATAAGTATTCTTACTTGCATCGCTAGAGTCTGTTGAAATTGGACTAACTGTTACTACTGGAGGAAGTTTAAATGGAATATCAAAAGTGTATGAAAAGCTTTGATAGTCATTAGCCTTTACTGTTGAGTTTGTTAGTTTATATTGACCAGTAACTATTTTTACTTCAGAATTACGAATATTCTTTTTACCTTGGGAGGTCCATAGAATAGCATATGCAGATACGTTAATTGCAATGCGATCCCAAAGTGAGTTAATTGATTCAATAATTTTATATACAAGAGATACGTCAAATGGTTGACCTCTTTGTGGGACTGGTAGCTTCATAGTTTCTATTATACACTAAACAATAGCAAAAGATTCTGTATACGTTCTTGGAGTGAGCCTTGGATATATTTCAATTGTTGAACTAAGTTCTTTTTCATAGCTCGCAACTTGAACAATAAACTTTACTCTATTTACTCCTGCCGATTTAACAATTGAGTAGGTGTGAATTGGAGATGTTCCGTGATACTCATATGCAGTATAAGTTGATCCATTATCTGTAGATGTTGCAATGAAAACATCATACTCTGGTCTTCCATTTGAATCTTCCCAAGCAAATACAATAGAGGTTGATAATCCTACTGCCGTTCCAGTAACAGAAACTAGGTTTGTTGCAGGAAGTTCATAAAATGTTGACCAAGCTGATGTTCTTGATAGATCATCTGTAGTTATTCTAAATCTAATATGATGATTATTATTTTTATCAACTTTATTTAATTCTTCTTTAAATATAAATATTTTTTTAATATCTTCAGCCATTATGAACCCACATTAAGATCTAGATTTATTTTTACATCTAAAAGATTTTTTGAGTTTGCATCTTTAAGAATAGTAGTGTTTGTATCACTTTGAATAGGTGAATATACAGTCATACCATAAAGTGGATTTGCTGTCATATCAAAGTTGTTTTCAAAACGAAGTCCGTCAAGGACTATAAACATACTTTGTCCGTCACGAGTTAGTGTTCCAGATTGTCCTGCAGTTGGTCCAGTATTGCTGGCTCCTGGCTTTGAATAAGATATTGTATATGGGGATGTATTAGTAACACCAGTAACAGTATATGTTCCATTAAATGTTGCATCTATCCCAGCTACCGTGATTGAATCCCCAATTGCAACATAGTGTGCTGCAGTAGTTGTAATTGTTGCAACTTCACTAGCAATTTGTTTAGTGCTAATACTTCTTGTTGTTGGAATTACTTCAGCATATACTTTAACAATTTTTACGTTTGCCCACGAAAAGTTTGCACTCTTGGTTAGCTCTGACAATGTTTTCTTTTTAACAAAATAAAAATAATTATTATTAGCTGTAAAATCTGCTGAACTTAATTCTACCTGCATTTTTGCATATGATGGTGTTGTATCTGCTTCTTCCGATGAAAACTCTACTAGAATATAAACTGATGTTGGAAAATCATCGCCTGGCGTTCTTTTTAATATAGAGAATGCTAAAGCAATTTCATCTGAAGAAGAGTTAACATCTAATGTATAAGATTGACTTGTTAGGTGAATGTGTGGCTGATTTGTAGCTGTCCAAGTACTTCCAGTAGTAATGTCCGATAAATTACCAGCAACAACAATTGAATTTTTAAGCATTCTTGGCTGTTCTTTATGTTTAATACCTCTAGGATCACTAGTAAAAAGATCTTCAGTGCTGTCAAGGAAAAATACTTTTGGTAGATCTGCACTAATAATTCCAGTTAAAGTTGCTGCAATTGATGTTACGGCTGCTATTGCTACTGAGGAAGTAGTATGATACTCCCAGTTCTCAATAGAAGAAAATGTGTGGAGAAGTCTACTATCAGATGTTACTGCTACTGGGTTACTTCCTGCAGAAAAAATACCAACTTCTGTCATATAATATATTTCTTGGGTAGGAAGTTCAGCACTAAATACAACCTGAGACATTCCATTTTGCAATACAGAATAGCTTCTAGAAGTGATTGGAACTCTAAACATTTCAAAATCAAGTTTTTCTTTTAATGAAAAGTCTAAAGCAATTGTTCCATTATCTGGAACATCAATAGTAACAGTTCCAACAACATCCGCCCCATTCGTTGTTGATGCATCTGGAAAAGTAAAAGTAGTTGCTGTTGTTGCAGTAATTACAACATCAGTATTATTAAACTCTGTAGTTCCTGCAATAGTAATTACATCACCAACAGATAGTCCGTGAGCAGTTGTTCCAGTTGTTGCTGTTGCAAATCCAGCAGATGGAGTGCTATGAACAATTGTTGTTGTATCTGGAATAGCCGTAGTTGTGATTAATACCGTTGTTGTTCCTACACTAGCTACAGTTCTTTTTCCATCAAACAGAGGTCCAAGACCAGAAATAAAAACTTTATCTCCTTGAACAATGGTATGTGCTGCAGATGTTGTCAGTGTAATGGTTGTGCCAGATAAAAGTTTATTGATAACTGTAAAAGAAGATGTTCTAGGATTTGCACCACAGCCAACAGCCATATATGCTGCATAGGATGGGGCTTGATCAATTAAGTACTTAGCAATAATTGATTTTCCAGTTGTTGTAATCATAATTCTCCTACCTATATTGTATCATTAACTACAGTTCCAGCAGTAAGAATTTCTACTTCTACAATATAGTCTGCTTGTAAATTTTTAAGACTGATGGTAATTGTTCCACTATCTAAATCATTTTCTATTAAAAGATTTTCACTAGCTTGTGGAATATGATAATTTAAATCAATTGTATATGTATTAAAAACATTTCTACTTCCATTTACAAAAACAATTGCTTCTTTGTTTTCAAATATTGAGCCAGCATCTTTAAGAGGAGTATATCCATTATTATATGGACTATTAATAAGATCGTGTCGTGAAGTTGATAGTAATTCTATACCGCCAATTGAAGCAAAAACATAATCTCCCATTGTTTCTAAAGATAATGATTCATTATCAAGAAGAATATCTGGGGTTGCTACCTTTACGCCAGACTTTTCTGTTTTATAAATTGGTTCTGGAAGAAAGGCATTTGTAGAATCTACCATTATGCAGTTACCTCCTTGGTTGGTATTTCACTAACGTATACCGTCATTTCTGGACCGTCAACACTTCGTGAATACTCAATATTATATACAACAAATCTAGTATTTGTATCAACAACTTCATTAATATTTGAATCCATTGACTTATAGTCAAGAGTAACAATGTCTCCAAGTTGTAAGGTTGGGTTTGCAAAGATCCTTATTCCAAGTGATAGCCTAGGAGCAATTACTTTATTTGCAAGCCAGGACATAAGGCTGTCTGCTGCATCCTGACTTTGAATATAGTCGGAGTCAATATTAAATTCTTTTTTGCCATATGTCATTCTACTATTTTTTACTGCTTGATAATTTCTTTTATTATTAAGCGGATCATTAACAACCTGATTTTTAAACATTTCTGGATCTGATAGATTACTCTTTTCTTGAAAATATTCATCAACAGTAAAGTTGTGCTTGGCTTCTTGTGTAAAAGTTACTCCTAGAATTCTTAAGTAGTTCCCACTAGTGTTATCAAGGTTTATAATTTTATCTGTTGTGTTAAAAATTAAGAATTCTGCACCATATGCATTTGCAACAAATCCAGAGATTGCATACCCTTTAAGTTTATTAAACGTTGGGGCAATCTTTGCAAGTAATGCAGGATATGCTTTATCATATTTAATATCAAAGTATGCGGCTTCACGCATAATAGTTCCAAATTCCTCATAGTATATATCCGATGATCTAGTTGAAATTGGACTAATGCCAGATAGGTATGAATCTTGAATTGCTTGTGGAAGAGAGTATTTAGAAAATGCTTCATCTGTTTCATATTCTTTATTAAGGGAAAATGATTCTTTGAATGGGGCATTAGAAACACTAGAATAGTTTGATGCTTCATTTGTTTTTAATGCATATAGATGTTCAAACATACACTTTGATGTACCACGAATAAACAAAGCTACATTTTGTTTCCTATCTTGAAGAGGAACATCATCTACAACTGATCCAACAAGTTTTCCATTAACATAAAGATAAAACTTTATGCTTGAGGTAGTACTGTCTTTTACTTCTTCATATTCTACCGAAAGATCATATACACTTGGATTCTCTTCTGCAATATCTCTATATTGTCCAGTAAATCGTCCATCGTCTACAACAATGCTTGATCGTCCCCTCCAAAGTGTTTGGGGAATAGATGATAATGTTCCAGTAGATCCAGAAGTTGTTATATCTGCGTGTACTTTATAAAAATGTAAATTGCTAACATCATCTTTTTCAATATAGTTATCAATAGAATTTACAGTCAATGCTGATAGTTCAAAGAAATATCCTGTGTTTGACAATGGATTAACAAAGATTCCGATGCCACCGCCACCACCGTTAATAATAGTAGGAACTGTTGAGTCTTTTGATGTTAAAGCATAATATGGCATAGAACCTGCAGGGCTTTGATAAACATCGAGATTATTCTCTAGTGTTCCAACCACCCTCATTCTTGTGCCAAAATGTGTATATTTTCCATCTAGGGTATTATATACATATGTCATAAAGTCTCTTGGGTTATCTGCAGCACCAAATGTTGGTCCAGCCATAACTAATGCAGAAGACTGCACTTTACCAGTCTGGGTAGAGTTAATTCCTGTTGTTTGATTTTCTGATGGATAAGAACTACTCATAAAATTTCTTATAAGGGATGTTCTTGTACTTTGTTGTGCAAGGTTTCGTGATGCGTTGACTGTAGCTCCCATTCCAGATATTGCCTCTATTCCACCTATCAATTCAGAGTCATAGATCTTAACTCCACTTAAAACAATTGTATTGTCAAGAATTCCTGTTCCTGTTACAGCTTTATCAATTTTAAAACCATACGAAGTTGTGTCTGTTACCTTTGCATTTGCTGGAATATTTGTTCCAGTAACTTTTTGTCCAACCCTAACATATTTTCGAGATGTTTCTTCTAGATATATTTTTTTCCCATCTGAGCCTTTATTGCTATTTGCTGTATTATTAACGTCAACAATAAATGTTTCTTTGAATGGTAGATCAAATAGCAGCTTGCCATTCATTTGGCACCCCATAACGTTTGTATTAATCCAGCCTGGAAGCCCTACAATGTGTTCTTTTATTTCAGTGTTAAACTGTCCACGTCCGTGTTGTGCTACAGCACCTTCTTTTAGTCTAGTGATTCCACTAATAGTTTCATAGTTTGGTTCCGCAAAAATTCTAACTTTTCCAGTTGGATAAATTTTTCCATTAAATGGAACTTTAGAAAAATAGTCCTGGTATTCATCAACACTGCTAATCCAGTAATTAGTTAAAGAAGATTTAGCTATAACATTTACACTGCTAGGTGCTGCTACTGTATGATTACTAACCACAGTAAATGTTTTTGGATTTGCAGTTTTGTTTATGCTTGTTACAGTTGTATTTGGACCAAATTTTCCAGTACCGCCACCAGTTCTAACAATCTTATCTCCAACCTTTAATCCAGAAATATCACCAGTTGTTACAGAAACAATGTTTGTAGAAGTATTTGCTAAACTAACAACAAGCTCTGGTGTAGTAGATGGTTGAGAAACGCTATACTCAACAGCATCAAATTTAATAATTTCTCCATTTGAATAAAAATATCCATTATAGCGAGGCATCCAAAAAATTGCTTCGCCCATATCAATAACATTATTAATAATTTCGTGAGAACTATTTACAGTTGGAACGCTTGATGTAAGATTTGAGTTTAATGGAATGGCGGATAATGTGTATGCACCCTGTGAAGATTTTTCTTCATTAATAGATTTTGTATTTTCTGATGGAGCTATTTCCCATAGTAGTGCTGGCTTATAAACCCAGACCTTATCTTCATCTAAAAGATTTGCTTGACGAATTTCTTTATATGTTTTTTGAATATAACGTGATGTATAAATAATCTTACCATCATTAAATACATCGTTATCTTTACTACTTACTTCAATAATATTTGCTAAGTTTGCATTAGGAGTGGTTCTATTTTTTGCACGACCTGAGCGAGTACTATCCTGACTTCCTAGAAATTGTAGGTTAACTTCATTAGCGGCATTTGCAGATCCAAGTCTATCTCCAAGCTCTGCAAGCATATAGCTTTTACTCATAAGAACAAAGTTGTTTTCTTCGTCAAAGAACATTGCGGTTTGTGATGATATAGCAAGTTGCTGTAGTACTTCTGCTACCGTTGTATTTGGTCCAATATAGAAATAAGGTATAATTAAATCTTTATCGCTATCAGATTTTTTATATATATAATTTGAAAAACCAATTGAGTCTAAAAGCATAGCAATTGCATAGCTAAATGAAACATCAGCAAATAATGTTTGGGGTGCTGTTAATGATTCAAAGTAAAAGTATAAATCTCTAAGTTTAATTGTTGCCGTGCGAGAATCATTTTTAATTTCTGGAAAAGATTCGGCATACATTGTTTTAATTGGAACATAGTAATCTATTAGTGTTATTGGAGATGGAACATTTTTAATTACCTCGTAAAACTTTACTTGCATATTACGTTTTACATACGGTGCAATAACGCTATTGGCGTTGTTAGTGTTTAGTACCTGGTCAAAGTCTGCGATTGTAATTGAGCCAGTTGATGCTAGTAGCTGACCAACTGGGAGACCACTTACTCCAAGATCAGAAGCGATCTTGTTGATTGTATAATCTTTTGTAATATCTGTCATATTAATAGCAAGTCGTGGAGATAGCTCAATTAATTCAAATGGCACATCTAGTTTACTCATTGTATCTACAACAACACGAAGCCCTTTTATGTATTTAAATTGTGTAGAAGATTGATTGTTAAAATCTGTAAAAAATGGAGTGCTTGCTGATAAAGTTTGTGAGCCAACAGACCACTGAGAATTTGAATAGTGAAGTTCAATATATCCATCTCTTCCTATTAATGGACTGCTAGAGTTATCTGCATTTGTAAATGTTTTAGCAGTTTGCCAAACATTATTCTCAAGGTATTGAATCTTCCAGTTAATGGGTACTGTTCTATTTACAATTGTGGATTGCGTATCATATAATGGATCTGAGTCTGAACTGTTTCCATTATAAATATTTCCAATTGTCGTGTCTCCAACGTGTGTTTGCATTTTTATAATAATTCTATTTACTGGAATTTGGTTTTTATAAACAATAAAAGGTGCAGCATCATCAATATAGTACTGTATACGACCATCTGCTGTTACCGCTTTATTTGAAATTCCCCTTTCAATGGCTACTGTAGACGTTCCAGACTGTTCTGTTCTAAATGAAGTCCAGTATTTAAAAGCATCATTTTTATCTGCTATGTAATATCTTGGACGTTGCATCATACTTGTTGAAGTATTATGTGAAAAATGTCCTAAAAAATTTCCATATGAAACTGCTTTATTAATTCCAGAGCGTGGTCTAAATCTTTGAAAACAATCTTCTAAAGAAAATAAAAGTTTCTTTTTTATATCAATAGAGCTGAAGGCTGCAGGTACGTTTGTAGAAACATCATATCCTCCGTCAATAACAATGTCGGAGTCTGTATATCCTTCATAGGAAGCTTTGTTAGTATTATCTGTTCCAAATGAACCATTAATTACTTCTGAGACGGCTGGACGGTTTCTATAGTTTCCAACTATACTAATATTTTCTGCATAGTTCATATTTATTTCTGAATAAATAGCTGCTTCAACTTCAACAGCATTAGAAGTATTTAAGTGTGCGGTTAAATTAGCATTCTGGTACACACTATACCTCTTCCAAAGTTACAGAAATATCCCAAAAGTCGTAATTAGTTCCTCCACGACGTACAATATTATATGAAAAATCTGAAACATACATTTCTATAACTTCGCTATATTCATTTAAGCGGTCATATACTCCATTAAAATTTTGTGGTTTATCATATGATAGATAAACATAAAATGGTCCTGTGTGGTTTTCATACCACTCAAGAATATCTGCCCCACCTGCCCCACCATCTACAGTGTATTCATTACTTGAAACATAATCTGTTTTTGCTCCAGTAACAGTTAGTTTTGGGTTGTTATAAGTTGGTGTTCCTGTTGCTGTGCCAGTAATAGTAAAAGTAGTAGTGGTGTTAGCAACTTCAGTTACAGACAAGACTAATCCATTTGTTTGATTATATCCGTCAATACTCATACCTTCAATAGCAACGTATTCTCCTACTTTTAAACGTATACTTGTTCCAGTAGCAACATATGTCATTATTGCACCATCCCCACTTGCTGATGTAATTGGTGCGTCAAATACTGTTCTAAAGTTTGAATAGGTGGCAGATCGTCTTGACGGAAGCATTTCCCAAGAGGTAGAAATTTTAACTTTATCTGCAACGTGGAATGAACGCATACGACCATTAATCATACGCTGTCTATTTTGTAGTCTATCAGTTGATACATCAATATTAGATCTATTGTGATCTGAAAGAATTAAGAATGTTTGAAGATTTGCAGCAGCATCTGAACCAAATTCAAATCCTGATATAGCTAATGGGTTACCAGCTGTAGCGGTGGTATAGGTTTCTGACCACAGCATTGCTTGTGGACGTTCATACTTTTGTCTATTGCTGATATATGTCATTAAAGTCTATTTCCCCTAAGTCTTGTTCCGTCTACCTGCTTGATTTTGGTCATTACTGCTCGTGCAATATCGTCTGCATTTGCATTACCACCAGCATTAACGGTTACATTATAAGTATACACTGAACCATCGGCAGATTGTCCACTATTGATTGCTTCAAGATTCTTTACCCCAAAACTTTGTACAGCAGGACGCTTAACTACAAATTCTCCAGGGGTAAGCATAGCAGGAATTGTGTCTGAACCAAGTGGACTTCCTCCATTAGCAAGATATCTACTTGCAACTTTTCCACCCATTGAATATCCCATCAAGCCTCCATTTGCAGAATAGGTGGTTCCTTGTTTCCAAACATCATAAATATTGTCCCAGATCCAACCTGCTCCTCCTGGTTTTGGCATATTTTTAATTTTATAGCCTTCTGATGGGTAGTCCCAAACGTATTTTTCTCCAATACCAGAAGGAGATGGTGGCATTGCAACAGGTTGTTTAATCCACATCCACTCTTTTGCATTCCATACCCACTTATGTCCAAAAATATGTGTTGGTTTTTTGGGTTGTTTTCGTGGTGGGTCTGCTCCTCCATTGCCACTGCCATTGTTACCAGATCCACTACCAGATCCACTACCAGATCCACTACCAGATCCACCGCTACCAGAAGAACTTGATCCAAGTGCTATAGCAAGTTCACGCTCTGCAATCTTTAAGTTAAGTCGTGCAATTTCAGCTTCATAAGCTTCTCTTGTTCTACCATTAACAATAATTCCGTCAAGTTCTGCCTGTCGTTTTGCCTCAAGAGCTCTCATTTGTTCTTCTTGTGCATACCCTGCAGCCTTGACTCTTTGATTTTGTACCGCACGAGCAGCAGCAGAAATATCTCCAGAAGTCAAAGCAATGGCTACGTCAAGCTGATCTTTTTGTTGTTCAGCAATTTGAGAATTAATTTTTGCAATGTCTTCAAGTGCTTTCTTACGCTTATCGTATATCTTATTGATTGCCTCTTCTTTAAGTGCAATGACATTAAGTGCTTTTTGCTGCTTGTCTTTTTTCTTATTTAATTTTGCAAGTTTTTTATCTTCTTTAGTACCACTACCGCTGCCGCTAGGATTTGGATCTGGATTTGGATCGGTAGTTATTATTGGTGGTAACGCTGCATCAACAGTTGCATCTAACTTTCCATTTTTCTGAAGTCTATCCATATAATTAGCAAGTTGATAAACACTTGAAAGGGTGTTTTTAATAGCTCCTGCAGCAAACTGTGCATATCTTTGTGTTTTTGCAAGAATAGCCCAAGTAGCCTGAAAGCCTACAGTATTTACAGACATTGTATATCTTGATTGAAGAGTTTTATGTGTTAACAAATATTCAGCCATTGATGCACTAATTTGACCACTTGTAAATTGTGCAGTAACAAGAGTTTTAAACTCTCCATCTTCAATTGTGTCGCCCTCTAATAGAGATAAAATGTTTTGTGCTGCAGGATCATCTGGATACATAAACTCAACTTGTGTTCTAACTTGACTATTAAATTCTGAATCTGATGTTTCAGCTTTATATTGAATAATTTTATCAATAGCCTCTTGTTGTTTTGCTAAACTAAGATCCATTGCATCTTTTCGTTCTGCCTCAGTTAAGTTTAGATCTGCAGTTGCAACATCAGCCATACCAACAGCTTGAGCATAATTATTCATTTCTTGTATAGCAAGACCAGTAATTGCCATATCATTAGATCCAGCTGCATTTGGACCATAGTCACCACCTGCAAATCCACCACCACTACTAGTATTTGAAGTATTTCCCATTAATCTTTGAAATTCTCCACTTGTATTTTTTTGTTGAGTAAGATTATTAAAAATATCTGTAGAAGTATTTCCAGTAAGTGCTGACACTTGTTGGTTTGCAATACTACCAATTTGTGAATTTCCAGCTTTTTGAGCAATTGCACTTATAAGAGTTGATGCATCTGCCTTACTTAATATTCCTTGTAAAACTGCAGTTGTCATTGTTTGACCAAGATTTTCACCAATTGAAGATATAGTTTGATCTGATTCAATTCGTCTTTGAACATCTGCTAAAATTTGTTGTGCTCCACCACTTTGTTCTAACATTTTTTCACCAGCAGAAAGCTGTTCAGCTGTCGTTCCAAGCATTCCAGCTTCTCTTGTTGCTTTAGCACTTTCTGAAGCAGATACTGTTCCAAAATCTTCTGCAAGAGCTTTAAGTGCAGAATTATTTACTGTTGCCGCATTTGCCATCTCAACAGTCTTTTTTCTATTAGCTTCTGTTGCGGCATTGGCAGACATTACAACTCCAACTAAACCTACCAGTGCTGCAGCAACTAGTGCAATTGGTGCAGGTAACATCATAAATAGTGGACCAATCATAGCAAGGGTTGATCCAAGACCTTCAAGACCAGGAACCATAGCAACAGCTCCACCAGCCATAGCAAGTCCCATACCAACGCCCATACCGCCCATACCCTTAACTCCACTAGCAATACGTGAACCTATGCCTGGTTTTTGTGGTGCTGGAGCAACAGCAGATTTTTGTGCAGCATACTGTTCTCTACGTTGTGCATTACGTTGGTCACGTTTTTCTTGTGCAGACATTGCTTGCTGCCCTGCTGCATTTGAAAGTCTTGTTTTTTTGCCAGTCGTTGGGTCAGTTGAATAAAATTGATTTCCAGATCTAGAAACAACTCCCCTGGAGTTTCTTGCAGCCTGTCCAGTTTTGCTTGCACGTGGCTTGCTTGATGTTCTTCTTGTATCTGACTTTATTCTACCTGCAGAAGTTTTTGCTTCTTTACTTTCTTTTGCATCTATAAGTCTAAGAACGCTATCTGATGGCTTAAGTTTATTTTGAGCTAAATACTGCTTTATTTCAGCAGAAGTCATTTTTTTCATTTCAGTAAGGTGTGCTCTTGCAAGTCCAGTATCTGTAAATGATTGATTACCAGATATTTCACGACCCATAGCAACATCTCGTTTTCTTTGTGTTGCTCCAGCTCCATACCAAGGCATTCCGCTAATTAATGATTTTCTATTTCCAACTCCCTCTTGTGCAAAAGAAGTTTTTCTTGTCATAACTGTTTTTGCAGCTGCCGCAAATTTTGTTCCAGTTGTTGCCTTAGTTACCTCTCTTTGAGAAATCCTAGCTAGGTCCGAGTCGCTTATTCTTCCGCCTTGCTGTGCAACTGCACCTGCAATTCCACCAGTAATGTTTTGAGCAAGTGCTCTAATGTTTTTGCCTTCTGGACCCTTCATTAATTTTTGAATATCTTTTTCAGTTGTAGCAAGACCCATTTCTGTAACAATTTGTCTAACTATTGGTGAGGCAAATGCTCCCTTTCCTCCTCCAACTGTTCTAATTTCTGAAGCTAAAGCTTTAGCATCTACCCCAGAATTCTTACCCTCTGCTGTAAGTTGTTTATTTGTTCTTTGTGATAAGAATCCAGTTGCATTTGAGAATACATTAAATGCTCCACCTGCAAATCCAGGAATATTTCCAGCAACCATACCTTTAATAAGTGGGGCATATTTCTTTGTCATTGCTGCAGGAATTATAGATTCTCCTGGAGAAAGCATTGCAGGAATAACATCTCCAGCACCCTTTGGACCACCAACAGAAACTACACCACTTGCAAACTTGCCTGGCTTTGGTCTACGTCCTACTGCTCCACCAGCCCCTGCACCCTTTTGAGCAGCAATGTTTCTTTGGTATGCAGTTGTTAGTGCATCTACTGCAGCCTTTTCAGCTGTAAATGTTTGATGTAGTTTAGAGTGAACTTGATCAAGGGAAGCTGCGGCAGCGGCTGCGTGAATTTCGCTTTGTGTCATATATTCAAATTGATTACCAAGAATACTAGCATCACCAGATGTTTTTCTAAACATCATACTGGCAGCACCAACAAGCTTAAGAATGTTAGCAATACCGTTAGCAAATAGACCAACAGTCATAAGTAGTGCTGGGAATATTCCACCAAGAACTACTGTAAGTCCAACAACAAACTGCTTGACACCAGCATCCATACCATTAAACTGTTGAAGAAGTTTTGTTCCAAACTCAATAACAGGGGTAATCAATTTAAGGAACTCTTCCCCTACTGGGGCAATTGCTGCCTGGAAGTCTGCAAATGCTTTTTCAAATTTATAAGTTGTAGTGTTTTCAATCTTACTAAGTTCTCGCTTAGATAGGATTGCAAGCTCTTGTGTGGTTGCTGAGGTTAGCTCTAAGACTCTTTGAGCCTGTGTACCCTCGCCAATTACGTTTTGGAATAGTGTGGATAAACGTGAGAACTGGAACTTACCAAATAGTTGCTCAATGGCACGAGCACGATTAAGTGGGTCAAGGGTATCGAGTGCTGATGCAAAATCAATAACAAGCCCCTTGATATCTCCTTTATTTGAATTAACAATATTTTCAATATTAATACCAAACCCAGCAAGCATTTCTTTTGCTTTGCCAGTTGGATTAATGAGGGCAGCAAGACCTGATTTAAGTGCGTTAGCACCTTCTGAAGCATTAATACCACCTTCCTTCATTGCTGTAAGGAAGAAGGCTAGATCTTCAACATCTCCACCAAGTTGCTGAACTACTGGACCAGCCTTTGGAATAGCTATTGTAAGATCCTCAATAGATGTTACTGACTGGTTTTCAACTGCGTTAAGGAAGTCAATTTTTCTAGCAAGTTTGTCGGTTGCAGTACCAAATGTATTTGTAAGGGATACCGTTGTTTCAAGAGCTTGTGTTTGCTCTACGTTACCAAGAACTGCAAGACGAGTTGCCTGTGCAACTTGTCCAAGAAGATCTGCACCAGTCTTACCCATAGCTGCAGCTTCTGATGCAAGGTTTAGAGTATCCTTAACAGCAACGCCATACTTTGTGTACTCTCCTGCAAGAGACCTAATAGATTCAATCATTGTGTCTGTTTCTTCAACAGTTGTGCCAAAGTCACCATAAACACGTCGGATCTTGATAATCTGTTTTTCAATATCCATAAAAGATTTAGCGGCAGCAGCTGCAAACATTGTAAGTGGAATTGTAAAACCAACCATAAGCTGACGACCAGCCCATTGTGTATTCTTACCCCAGTTAAGAAGTTGTGTAGAACCCTGCTTGACTAGCTGATTCATTATCTGCATTTTTTGTGCAGAAACCATTGTTTTTGTAGCAAAGTCTTGCATATCAAGAGCAAGAGGTCTAATCTTAATAGCCTTTAATGCACCGTTAGCATCACGACCCATAGATATGTATTGTGTTTGCAAGTCTTTAACACGTTCAATTGCTACCTTTTGAATTGTGCTAAATTCTTTTTTAAAGAAGTTTCCAAATGTGCGAGTTGATCCCATTGAATAACGGAAATACTGCCCCATAGAAAGCTTGTTCTTTTCAAGAGCAGTTGAGAATGCTTCTGTAGAGGACTTAATATTCGTCATAGATGCAGCAAACTTGCCAGTGGAATTAACCGAGTTAATTAACTCTTGGTTTAGATTTGCAGCTTTATTTGCTGCAGTCTTACTTCCATTGGCAAGTTGTGCATTGAAAACTGCAATTTCTCGTTGCAGTCTTTTGATTGATGAAATGGCATCCGACGTATTTACATTTACGCCAATATTAGCAGTTACATCGTCAGCCATTCATTTACACCTCTATTTTAAATTTAGCTAACGCCAAGTGCATCTGAGAGTTTGACTCCTGATGCGGCTTCCACAACTTGATAAACTGTTGGTAAATCAATGTTGTCTTCAAGAGCAGCTATATCTCCTGAAATTTCTGGCTTGTACTGCTTCATTGCAATCTGTACACATTCCATAAGAAGATTCATTGACTTCTCATTATCTTCTGCTACCTTTGCAATGCCTTCAAACTTTTTCATAAATTCACGAAGTAGTGAAATCTTGAGTGGGCGAACGGTAATAGTTGTACCGTCAATTAGTACAATGTCTGTTGCTTCATTAATTGTTGTTGCCATTTTTTCCTCCTTGTTAGGCTTATTAAATTATATCACAGAAGGCGTTTAGTTTTCGACTAGTTTTTCATAACTTAAGCCCATACCAATTCCAAAACCTGCATTTGCAGCGTTAGGTCCTTGGAGAGCCACTACATCATTTGAATCACTAGTCATTCCACCACTAAAGAACTTTGCTTTCTTTTCTTCCCATAGGTCCTGACTACCACTTTCTTTATCAAGGTCTACTCCCTGGATACCTGCAAAAAATCTTTTTTCTTCATAATCAAGATCTCTTTTTATGTTTAAAATAGATACTAGTTCTGGCATTGATATTGATGACTCAAGTTCTTCAAAATCTTTCCATATTCCCAAAAGAAATACTTCTGCTTCTAGTTTTGCTAAGTCAAGGCTGTCCCAAGTGGATCCGCTTTCTACTGCTTGATCTTTTACTGGCTCTTCTTCATCATCGCCATTAATTTTAATTCCAGCTGAAATATCTAATACTTCATAAATAGCTGGTAGGTTAAGACTATCTTCTAAGTCTTCTATTGTTTTTATAGATGGATAAAATTGTTTCATACATACTTTTGCACATTCTGCTAATGCAGAGATTGCCTCCATATCATTTTTTGCTACCTTGACCTTTTCAAATACTTTCATAAACTCTCTAAGGTATTTTAACTTTAATGGTGTTATGTATAGTTCTGTACCATCTATTAAATGTATCGTTCCTGATTCATAAATTTCTGTTGCCATACATCTATTGTACCAAAAACAAAACTGCCCAGAGCCGAAACCCTGAGCAGTTCTGATTGTATTAAATTATGATGCTAGTGTGCGGTCTACAATCTTACCGTATGACGCATTGTCATTGGGAAGAAGTCTGAATGATACCTCAAACATTGTAGCTTCATCACGCTTGGCTGATACTGTAACACTTTCAATTGAAAGAGCACGGTATGCAACATAGACACGTTCGATGGATGAACCAGCTGCACAGTCTCCTGTACCTGGACCAACAGCAACGAGACCACGCTCAACTGGACACTCACCAATGTTTCCTGCACTAAGGTTTAGTACACGGTCACCCTTGTAACCGTATGCACCAAATGCACCGAAACCTGAAGCACTGTTGTCAAAACCATTATCTGGAGTTAATCCACCTTTTAGATCGGTTGCTTGACCAGCAATAGCGAACAATAGATTGTCAAGTGTTGCTTCAGCGAATGCAGTGTTAAGATTAACCTGCATACCCTGCTTGTAAAGCTTGGCAACGTCAAGAACTTGATCAACCTGTACTTCACCGAAGTCAGGCTGGAATACAATTTCAAGACCATTCATTGTGTAACCAACATTGCGGAAATCAACATCGTTTGTGAGTGTTGTATTATATGCAACGTTCTTTACAAAGTCGGGCATATCGATTTCAGCTTGAGCGTTGGTAATACCACCACTTGTGTTCTGACCGATTGGACCGTCTTCGAATGTGAAAAGTGCTGCTGCACCAACGATGATGTTAGCACTTGTACCTCTTTTATAATCTGCCATAATTATTTCACCTCTTTCTTTTTATAGAATAGTAGGGCGAAGTTTCCTCTTTATAATTATATACGGTTATTATGCAAATGAATCAGATTTGTGCCAGTCATAGTCAATAATTATTTTATTTCCTGCATAAGTGCGAGCTGTTCCAAAATCTATAATATCACGAGTTTCTTCAAGCTGATAAATTTTAATTGAATGAAAATATGGCATAAGAAAATCTGTTCCATCAAAGGTAACTTTATTGTGAGTAACACCATCAACAGTTACTGTTCCATTTGCTTTTAAAGCAATCCAAGCATTTAAGTCTTTTGCTGAATCATCTCCGCTATCAAGAAGATCTTGAATCTCTTGTGTCATTTCAATCAAATTAACTACAGCTGTTTCTGTAAGTGCATAGAAGTAGTATAGTAGCTGTTCGCACTTAATGTATGGGAATGGTGTTCTACGCATCTTGAACATCCTATCAAATACCGCAGCTTGTCCCTGAAAGTTATATCTTGAAGTACCACCAGATGTTAAAACATCAAGACTGAAGTTTTCTGCAACACTAAAATCACTTGGATATGTTGGAAACATTGGAACAGCCCCAAATCCTCTACTTGCAAGTTTTTCTTGTAAGTATTTATTAATAAAAATTGGTGGATAATATATTGCCATTATGCTTTAGCTCCTAAGTTTGCTACCCAAGTATAGCCAGTTGAAATTCCTACTGATCTTCCTCCACGTTTCCCAGCACCTAAATTCTTTTTATATGTAGTTGGATTTTCTAAATACTTTATTATTCCACTAGATCTAATAAAGGTTTGGGTAAAATAATTATTAAAAAATGAATCAAGATTTTATTAAATCCTCCTTGTGCTGCTAGACGACCTGGATTATCCACAACAATTGGATTTTTTGTAAAAACCTGTTCTCCACCATCATTAAAAGTAAGCACTGAAGACTTCCTTGGTTTTATTACTACTGAAATTCCATTTTCAATAATTCTTGCCTTGTCATAAAATGGTGTAGTTGATCCTTCTTTAACAGATGTTGACTGTCTAAATGTGGATTTAATAGAAAGTCCTAGACCTGAAACAGTATAATCAATGTCATATAGTCTGGCTGCTGGACTCCCAACCTGGTTCCATTCATAGACGTGATGAAGCACTGCAGGGTTTGTTCGTGCTGATGAATCAATATATCGTTTAATAAGCTCTATTGCTTCTTTACCTATTGATGTTAGTATTTGCTTTTTGCCTCTTTGAATACCTTCGGCAAACCCAATTGAATACTCCATAATGTTATTGATCTCTTTTTCAAATGTTTTATTATCAAATGTTACTCTCACTATACATCCGCCCCCTGGTTTTCAGAGCGGCGTAGGACTACCTTGTAGTACTCTACTGTCCCAAATGGATTAACAAATGGTGCTTGAGTTGCAATTTCAAAAAGTGTTGATTTACCATTTCTTGGTCCAGACGTTTCTAGATAAATTGGATTACCAGATTGATCACGAATGTTACTTATAACAATATTTGTTGCTGCATTCTTTGCATTAAGGCTTGAGATACGTATATCTTTTTTTACTCTACCAAGTAGTAGCATATCAGTTTTAATGTCTGGATCTGGTTTAATATCTTCTTTATATGAAACTCCAGCTTCATTAAATGAACAAACAATTGTTTTGTCTAATACCCAACTTTTAGTAATATTTCCATAAGCAGTTGTATCCATAATTGGATAAAAAACATCTGCCATCATAGGGAACATAAAGTCTGGGGTTTCGCAAATAGACATTACAGCACCCCTAGTCTTGTAATTGACTTAGCATACTTAGAAAGTATTTTGTCTACAAGAATATTACCTGTTCCTTCAAATGACTGCTTATCAAACTGTAGCTTATACTGGTCTGTATTATAGGCTGTTACATAACGCTTATAGTAATCAAGCTGTCCACATTCGATATCAGTGATTAGTAGTTTTGTTGCACGAGCAATATCTGATGGAACAAACTTGTGTCCAAACTCTACCTCAAATTTATAGTCAAATGTGGTTGAGAATATACCAAAATAAGTTGTATCATTGCTAATATAGTCTGTACCGCCAGCAGGTAGAATAAGTGCAGCACCTTCGTACCTATTTAATGTTCCAACATATGTTTGAGTTATAGCTGTACCGTCTGCTGTTATTTCAAAGTTTTTTTCATATGCTGTTGGATTTGATGAATTATAAATAAGCACATTGTTTTCGTATACTTTAAGAACTTTTTTAACATCATCCCACACTGGAACATAGTCTGCACCAAGTCCAACAACCTCTAGCGTTTTCTTTTCGTAGTAAAATCCTTGAGGAATTACTGCATCAATAACTGCTCTTGCAAGTTCTTCGTGTTCTGTTTTAGTAGCAATGTCTGTTGCTGTATCTGCAAGAGTGTTTGGATCAACATATGGTCTGCGTACTTGATAAGATTCATCTTGTAAAATATCTCCAGATGCATCCTTAATAACTACATTATAATCATTGTCATACTTTGCTGGAAGAGTGATGCTCCAAACATACGCAGCTTTATTTGTAACGGTTTGTGTAGAAACTGAGTTATCTACCAGGTCAGTAATAGTTGCTGTAAACACCTCATTACTGGTATAAGTCGCTGGGATAGTATATGTAAACCCAACGCTAATATATGGTGATAATCTCAATAGTTCCATTAAACTCCGTACTCCTCTGCAACCTCTTCTGGGGTTGCGGTACGCACGTGATCACGCTTAAGCCATTGTACAGACTCTGCTTTGTCTACGATATTGTACCCTTTTTTAATTTCCCCTACGCCTTCCCACAAGACATTTCGTGTAGAGAATAGTGCTACTGTTTCTTTTTTAACAACTTTAGGTTCTACTGCTTTTACTTTTGGCGATCTAGCCGCAGCTCCTGAGCCAATAGCTCCATTGTCTGTTTCTGTAATTGATCCAGATTTTTTGCCACCTTTGGCAGTTGTGCGAGATGATCCAATTATATTTTCATCATCTGTTTCTGGAATGCCCTTTGATTTTTGTTTTAAGTTTGAAATTGATTCTTCTACCGCTTCAACAGAATTATCTGTTATTTGTTCAATTGTTTCTGATGCTTCTTCGACTGTCTCTTCGACTGTTTCGATAATTGTTTCATTTGACATTTGAAACCTCCTTAAATAATTATATCAGATAGTAAGAAAGGCAGGGACCGAAATCCCTGCCTCCCTAATTCGAACCCAAATTATGAACTTGAATCCTGGCTGTCGCTATCAACCCAAGCTACAGCATCCTCTTCTTCCCACTGAAGTCCGAAACGAACGAATACGGTGTATTCGATTGTATCCTTCTTGGGAACGTACTGACGGTTTACAGTGATATCTCTCTGGAAACCCCAAATACGGTTTGAAGGGAATGTGAGGTCAATATACCCTGTTGGGTAGTAAGGAACCTCCATTACAGGAACGCCAAGTACACGAGTGGTACGAGCAGATCCTAGAACCTGATCAGTTCCATCAAGATATGTATTCTTGTAGTTTTCTGACCAGATGTTGGTTCCAATTGTTCCATTCTTTGCAACGATGCCCTGGAAAGCCTCAGTTCCTGTGTAGAACTTAAGACCTGTCTTGAGAGCACGGTACTTGCGAGGGAGTGCATTAATTACTCCCTGAAGAACCTCTGGAGTCCAGTTGTTGCTTGTAACAGTTGCAGAATACTCGTGAGCATCTCCACCGAAACGAACCTTGCGAACGAAGCCTTCCATAATGTTAAGGAATGCGTTACCTCCAGTACCTGTACCATTGATGGCAAGGTCTTCAATATCGTTTGCGAATGCGTTGGTCATTAGACGAACAAGGTGGTCCTCAAGGGCTGCACCTTCAATGTTGTCTTCTAATGCCTCAGCAGAAACTTCCCAGTCAAGGCGAAGCTTCTTTGTTGTTAGTTCAACCTTAGCAAAGGTTGCACCTGCGTTTGTGTATGTCGCGTTAGCCTGATTTGCAGCACGAATAACTCGTTCTCCAACATTGACCTTTTCGAGCTCCATTGTATTGGCTCTCATTGTGACACGACGACCATCTTTAGCGAGAACAGTTCCGTCCCAAACATAGTCGATAAATCTACGAGCCTGTTCAGGCTGTAGAATACCGCCACCAGCATCACCCGAAGGAGTTACGGCGTTTGGACCAGTTGTAACACCAAAGTTTGCGGTTGGGATGTTTCCTGCTGCTGTTGCACCAGGGTTTGTAACACCACCAACTCCTCCAGATGCGAATGCTCCTTCACCGTTTACTGGTGTTGCACCTGGATAATTTTTAATAATCTCTTCCGACATTTTTGTCACCTCCTAAGTGATTTTTTATTTGAATAGATCGGCAGTTTTGAGGAAACGTCCGTCCCATAGGGATTTCTCAATCTTATCTGATTGATTTTCCTGTACGATCTCGCCAAGATCGCCAGACTTGCGGAAAGCGGTATCTGCCTCAACAGCGTCAACTCTCTTTCCAAACTCGTTAAACTCGCCCTTTGCCTCTGTTACCTCATTTTTTACAGAGTCAATTGACTTGCTTAATTGTGCAATTTGTTCGGCTTGTGCCTGAACAACTGCTGTTAGATCGCTAAAGGCTTTTGTAACGGTATCCTTGATTTCAGCAACTGC
>Ga0114975_10000922_pt1 | contig 21457 bp, 19 predicted proteins | sample S_130626_EF_Meta_FD_87031 | JGI IMG/M metagenome (GOLD analysis project Ga0114975, IMG submission 87031) | Freshwater microbial communities from Lake Simoncouche, Canada to study carbon cycling - S_130626_EF_MetaG | ecosystem: Environmental > Aquatic > Freshwater > Lake | place: Lake...
ATGTATTTATTGCTTACTAAAAAAGGTCCTTTATTTTTAGCGGACACAACGGTTAACATTGATCCAACAGCTGAAGAAATAGCGGACATTACTTTACTTGTTGCAAAAGAAGTGCGCAATTTTAATATGGTGCCTAGAGTAGCTATGTTAAGCTATTCAAATTTTGGAAGTAGTGATACACCCGAAGCTAGAAAAATGGCAGAAGCTACTAGGATTGTAAAACAAAAAAATCCAAATTTAATTGTGGATGGTGAAATGCAGGGTATGCTTGCATTTAACAAAGAAATATTAAGAGATAATTATCCTTTTAGCGATTTAGTGGATGCCGATGTGAATGTGTTGATTTTTCCTAACTTAACGGCGGGCAATATATCTTATCATTTATTAAAAGAAGTTGGGGGGGTGGATATTATCGGACCAATATTATTGGGTCTAAAAAAACCAGTCAACGTTTTACAGTTAGGATCCGATGTGCGTAATATCATTAACATGGCTACTGTTTCAGTAGTGGATGCGCAACTTAAAACCAGGATTGACACCGAGGCTGAAGTGCAAAGAACAAGTTGGTGGAAACGTATGAAAAAGCGTAAGCAATAGAAATTCATTAACTTTACGGTATGAATTTTTTCACTCACTTTGGAAAGTACCTTTTGATGTTAAAAGGGATGTTCACCAAAACAGACAATCTCAGCATGTTTTGGAAGGAATATATCAAACAGTGTTATGACATTGGTATTGGGTCTTTACCCATTGTAGTGATTATCTCCTTTTTTTTAGGGGCAGTAATGACCGTTCAAACTGCATCACAATTAGTGAATCCCTTAATACCTTTATCTACCATTGGGATTATTGTTCGCGATGGAATGATTTTAGAATTTGCACCCACTTTTTTATGTATCGTTTTAGCCGGAGTTGTGGGCAGCAAAATTGCAAGTGAATTAGGCAATATGCGCATAACTGAGCAAATTGATGCCTTAGAAATTGTGGGTATCAATTCAAAAAATTATTTAATCCTTCCGAAAATTTTAGGATCAATTACCATGGTTCCTATGTTGGTTGGCATTTCGGCAGTCATTGGTGTTTGGGGCGGTTATTTAGTGGGAGGCTGGACAGGATCAGTCCCCAATGAATTATTTATAGATGGAATCAGAAGTGACTTAAATACAAGTTATATCAATATTGCTTTTTACAAATCTTTCATTTTCGCATTTATTATAAGTACAGTGCCTGCTTATTTTGGTTATTATGTAAAAGGGGGTGCATTGGAAATTGGGAAGGCTGGAACACAGTCGGTTGTGGTTAGTTGTATCTTAATATTAATTGCCGATTATATAGTGGCTACTTTAGCTTTATAGTTTATCTTAGTAGCAATAAATTTTTCAAATGAAAATAAGTTTTCACGGAGCAGCCCGGACAGTAACAGGTTCGAAGCATTTAGTGCATTTAGATAATGGAGAACGTTTTTTATTGGATTGCGGTTTGTTTCAAGGAATGGGAAGGGATACCGATGGCATGAATGCCAATTTCGGTTTTGATGCTAGGTCGATTGACTATGTAATTTTATCACACGCTCATATTGATCATACAGGTTTATTACCAAAACTAGCTAAAGAAGGTTTTAAGGGAAATATTTATTGTACTCCAGCAACAAAAGCGTTGACTGAAATTTTATTAAAAGATTCAGCAATGATTCAACGTGATGATGCTAAATATGGTAATAAGCGACGCGCTAAACAAGGACTTCCTCCCATCGAGCCTTTATACGATATTGATGACGTGGCATTGGTATTACCTTTATTAACAGTGGTTGAATATGATAAGTCAACACAAATAACAAGTAGTGTTGAATTATTATATACCGATGCGGGCCATATCATTGGAAGTGCCGCGATTAGTTTAAAAATAAAAGAAGGCGCTGAGGTTAAAACCTTAACTTTTAGTGGTGACATTGGCAGGTATCGTGATATGATTTTAAGATCTCCTGCTGTTTTTCCACCTGCTGATTTTGTCATTATTGAAAGCACGTATGGAGATAAATTACATGATTTGATTCACACAACGCCTGATGATTTATTACATTGGATTCAAACAACTTGTGTTGAACAAAAAGGTAATTTAATTATTCCTGCTTTCAGTGTTGGTCGCACACAGGAAATATTATACGAGTTAAATCAGCTTTCGATTGAAAGAAAATTACCACATGTGCCAATTTATGTGGATAGTCCATTAAGTATTGAAGCGACTGAAGTGGTTAAAGCGTTCCCTAAATATTTTAATAAAACTATACAACATGTTTTAGAGGTTGATGACGATCCATTTGATTTCGAAGGTTTGCGTTATATCAAAACAGTTGAGGAAAGTAAAGCTTTAAATGAAGACATGCATCCTAAAGTAATTATTTCTGCTTCAGGTATGGCGGATGCAGGTAGGGTAAAACATCATATAAAAAATAATATAGAAAATCCAAAATCTGCTATTTTGTTAGTAGGTTATTGCGAGCCACATTCTTTAGGAGGTCGATTAATGAATGGTCAAAAGGAAGTAAAAATTTATAGTGAAACTTATCCAGTTATTGCGAAAGTTGGATCCATTAGAAGTATGAGCGCCCATGGTGATTATGAGGATTTAATGCAGTTTTTAGCATGTCAGACACCTGATTTGGTAAAGCAAATATTTGTAGTGCACGGGGAAGCTGATGTGCAAGACCATTTTGCAGAAAGATTAAGAAAAAAAGGGTTCAAAGAAGTCATTGTCCCTGAAATGCATGAAACTTTTGTTATGGAATAATATGGGGTACTTATAATTGGAGCAATTTTATTAAATTTACTCCATGAAAAAAGAATCTAATATATTATTATACATATTTACAGCGCTTTATTTGATTGTACATTTTATCCCTGATTTTGAGGGAGCCGATGTAATGGGTGCGCAATGGCTGTATACTAGTATCGTTGATTTATTAGTTTTATCCTATATCGCCTTTAATTATAATAAGTATAAAGATGCCATAGCTGGTGTTTTTCAATTAAAATTCACACTTGTTTATACTGCCTTTTTAATATGGGCTCTGGCTTCCTATTATTATGCGATTAATCCAACAGAAGCATTAGTTTGTTTAGCGCGCTTGGTGAGCACCTTCTTGATTTTTATGAATTTGTCTATACTGTTTCATAAAAAGGAATTGAACCAGCTTTATTTTGTAGTTGCTTGTATTCTCACTTTTATCTTAATTTTTGATGCACTTTATGTAATCAATCAATTTAAAATCATCGTATCGGATCCTGAAAGTAAATTGGGTGTTGCATCTATTGTAGGTAATAATGGAAATAAAAACGTAATGGCAGCTAGTTTGTTAATTAAATTTCCTTTTGCCTTATACTTAATGAGACATACAAAAATTGCTGGCAAATTCATTGGAGCATCCTCGATATTTTTAGGAACATTTGCATTGTTCATTTTAAGTACGCGTTCAACATTTGTAGGATTACTTTTAATATTTATTATTTTTTCTATCACGACCATTTATTTTAGCAATAAGAGTAATAAAAAAGCAATTGTTACCAATATTTTACTTTTCTTAATACCTATTGTAGTAGCCTATTTTTCAGCAAATCTTGTATTTGGATTAATTGATAGTAATTCGGATGGTAATTTGGTTGACGGAGCCGTAACCTCAAGAATTAAATCCATTCAAATAACAAACGAAGGGTCATCGGGTCGTTTAAATTTATGGAAGGCAGCTATTGATTACGCAACAAAGCATCCTTTTATTGGGGATGGTTATGGAAATTGGAAACTGGCATCTATCCCATATGAAAAAGAGCGTGCAAATGATTTATTTGTGCCTTATCATGCGCACAATGACTACCTAGAAACCTTTGCTGATCTTGGTATAGTTGGCGGCTGTTTATACATTGCATTATTTGTATTAGTTGGACTTTTCACTTTAAAAATATGGCGTGATGAAAAATTAAAACAATATCATTTCGCGGCTACTATTTCCTTGATGGCCATCGTATGTTATTTTGTGGATGCTATGTTGAACTTCCCAACTGAGCGAACATCCATGCAAACTATGTTGGCGGTATCGGCATTTTTAGTTTTCGCGCCTTATTCTTTGATTCAAATTAATGAGAAAGTAAAGAAAGTAGACATTAAGCAAGATGCTGATAAAACCTGGATTCCTATTTTTTTGGTATTCTCTTTTATTTTAATCGGCTCCTCCATATTTATAAATAAACAAGTTTATCAATCCCTAAAAGTTCAAAAATATGTGATGGGTGAAATTGATGCAGATCCTAAAATGGCTTTAGACGATGTGAAAGATGCATTCCCTCATTTTCCAAATTTATCAACTTCTACATTACCTATTAAGGCATTGGTAGCAAGATATTATTATCGCGATAAAATGTATGATGAGTCTCTTCGTTTATTGAGATCATGTGAGAAAGACAATCCTTATTTACACTACACAGATTTTATCAAAACAGCTGTTTTTGCTTCACTTGGCAATTTTGATAGTGTTTCTTATTATTCTAAAAAAGCATTTTATAATTGGCCTAGAGCTACTAGTTATTATAAGAATGTTATTTTCTCTGCGTCAAGACAAAAGGATACGGCAGAAATTAATAAAGCTTTTAGGACTTATATTAAGTATCGAAATGAACCAGAAGGATGGAATCAATATTTATTAGGTCGTTTTGAATTATTGGGTGCCAATAACGCATTGTCCTTAAAAATATTAGATAGTGCTATTAAGTTATTCCCTAAAGACACGACAACGTTTGTAAAAATTCGTGGCTTATTTGCAGCCAATGGCGCTGCAGTTGCTCCTGCATCAAATGACTATATTACTAAAGGGGTGCAAGCTTTTCAAAAAGGTAAGTATACAGTTGCTGCACAACAATACTTGTTAGCATCCCAGGCTGATCCTGCTAATTATACAAACTTTGAAAATATTGGCATTTGTTATTATTCTGCAAGGCAATTTGAAAAAGCAATTCCTTATTTCGAGAAAGCTGCACAGTTTGCACAAGCGACTACCGGTAAATCAGAATTTTATAAAGCAATGTGTTTTATTAGCATAGGGAAAAAAGACCAAGCTTGTAATGCATTACAAGTAGCTAAGCAAAAGAATTATCCTAACACTGATCAATTTATTGCTTCTAATTGCAAATAAATTCACTAATTGATAGTAGGTGATTAAGCTAATTTGATTAACTATTTTGCACTTACATAATGTATCAAATTTCGATATTCTTTGCATTCATGACTATTGTCATTATTTCATTGATATATTTAAATTAATTTGTATCAAATTCATTTTTTATGAAACGTTTATCTGACAAAGTCGCTATTATAACAGGTGCGGCTGGTGGAATGGGTGCAGCTGAAGCTAAATTATTTGCAAAAGAAGGCGCAAAAGTATTAGCCACTGATTCAAATGAAGAAAAATTGAAAAGCTGGGTGATAGCTGCAAAAGCCGAAGGTTTAGCTATTGAATACATGAAACATAATGTAACAAGTGAGTCAGATTGGGCAAAGGTTGCAGACAAAGCAATGGAATTATTTGGCAGGATTGATATACTTATTAATAATGCGGGTATTTATCCTGGATTTATTGACTGTGAAAACACCCCTATTGAATTATGGGGCAATGTTTTAGCAATAAATTTAACAGGTCCATTTATTGGCTGTAAAACATGCATACCTTATTTGAGAATGTCAGGCGGCGGATCTATCATAATTGTCGCCTCCATCGCAGGTGTAGTAGGAGGAAATGGTGCTGCCTATTCTTCTTCTAAAGGTGGGCTGGTTTTATTTAGTAAAGACTTGGCCGTAAGTTTAGCCAAGGATAAAATACGTGTAAATACAATTTGTCCTGGTGGAGTACTTACACCTATGACCGAAGGGTTAATGAAAGTTCAAGGCATGGAAGATATGATCAAGCAATTGTCACCACAAGGACGTATGGCCGACCCAATTGAAATTGCTACTGGGGCTTTGTTTTTGGCATCAGATGAATCCTCATTTATGACAGGTGCCGATTTAGTAATGGATGGCGGATCAGTTGCTAGATAAGTCAGTTTTATTTTTTAATAGTTTAAAAAATAATTTAAAACGCACTTTTTTTTATTCTTTGTCATTGCTTTTTATGAGCATCATGATGATGCCAAATATAAAAAATACAACACCACTATATAAGGCGGCTTTATTTTCTGATTTTGCAATTACCATATCATTAATAATGAGAATCAAGGAAAGAATAAAAAAGAAGAGTCCAATGATGAAGCTTAACTCGTTAAATCTTTTGTACATAATATCTTTTTTAAAAGAAAATAATATTTAAAATAATTGTAGCTATAATCAATGCTATACTTAATGGTATCGTTTTTTGATACCATTTATTATTAATAGATTTTGGTTTTTCAGTTAAGGAGTATACCAATCCTCTTAACTCCTCGTCATCTTTCGGCTTAGTAAACAAGCTTACAATAATCGTAGTTATGAAATTTGCAATCCATGAAATAGCTGCAACGATAAAGGCTTGACCCATGCCACTTCCTATTTCATACAAATTATAAATCCAAGCACCTTTTCCTTCTGCTAATGTTAACCCATGTGTTAATGCAGCAGCTATACTACCTGCTACTAAACCCCAAAATGCGCCATTGGAAGTTGTTCTTTTCCAAAACATTCCTAATAAAAATGTTGCAAATAAAGGTCCATTTACAAAACTGAAAACCAATTGTAAAAAATCATTAATATTATTATAGCTTTTTGCAATGTAGGCGGTTACAATTGAAAATAAAATGCCAAAAACGGTAGCCATCTTTCCAACGTTTAAATAATGTTTATCAGATTTATTTTTCATAAAATATGACTGATAAATATCGTAAGTAAACACGGAGTTAAATGCAGTTACATTTCCAGCCATTCCACTCATGAAGGAAGCAAGAAGGGCAGTAATTCCAACGCCCAATAAACCAGTTGGGTAATAATGCGAAATTAAGGATGGCAATGTCATGGTATAATCTAATTCGCCACTTTCATTGGTTGGAATTTGAAAACCCTTTGATAATAATGCAGGTTGCATAAGTGTAATAGCAATCAAACCGGGTAATACGACGATTAATGGCATAAACATTTTAGGAATAGCTGCAATTATAGGAGTGCGTTGAGCGGCGTTTACATTTTTTGCAATCATGGCTCTTTGCACTACTAAGAAGTCGGTACAGAAATATCCAAAGGACATAACAAAGCCTAATCCAAATATCAAAGACATAAAATTAATTCCCATTGGGTTGGAATTTGCATTGCCCATATATTTCCATGCATGGGTCATCTCGGGTTTCAATTGTGCTTGTATAGTACTCCATCCACCCACATCATGAAGTGCTAAAATTACTAAGGGAGATAATCCCAATACGATTAAAAAAAACTGAAGTACCTCATTATATACGGCGCTGGTTAATCCTCCTAAAAATGTATAAATCATGACTATACCTGCAGCGATGGCAATGGACATGTCAAAATTCCAATGCAAAACCACTTCTAATAATTTAGCCAATGCGAATAAGGAAATACCAGATGAAAAAATCGTCATTATGGCGAAGGAGATTGCATTTAACGCCCTGGTTTTTTCATCGAATCTTAGTGATAAATATTCAGGTACACTTCGAGCTTTGCTACCGTAATAAAAAGGCATCATAAAAACGCCTAAAAATATCATGGCAAAAATCGCTCCAACCCAATAAAAGTGAACCGTCATGATGCCATATTTGGCTCCTGAAGCAACCATTCCAAGTACTTCCTGTGCTCCTAAATTGGCTGAAATAAAGGCTAAGCTTGTGATCCATAATGGAATGCCTCGGCTACTATTTAAAAAGTCGTTACTTGATTTTATCTTGTTTTTGATGACAATTCCTACTCCTATCACAAATAAAAAATACACGAAAATGATAAGGTAGTCGGCCAAATGTAATTTCATAGCATTCTATGGTTTAAGAATTCGCAATCTTGTAGGATACAACTTACTGAATTTCTTTCATAATTTTTTTAATTTTAATATGATAAACGCCCTTTTTTATTATATTTAACCCATCATTTATTTAATAAATTGAATTTTATGTCAACTACAAAGCATCAGTTCACGGAAAAGGAAATTAACCCTTTAGCAAGTTTAGACCATTGGGAAGACGCGGTGCTTGAAAGATATCCTGATGCAGATGCTATTGCGCAGTCCAAAACTGTTGAGGAGTATAGAAATTATGAGGAGCCGGGACGTGATACGGTAAAAGAATTTTATAGATTAAATCATACCTATCAGACTTATGATTTTGTGATGGAAAAACATAACGAGTATTTGCAGTTTAATAAAAAAGAGATGAGCGTTTGGGAAGCTTTTGATTTTTTAAATCAATTGGTAGACGATTCCGATCCTGATACTGACTTAGACCAATTCCAACATTTATTACAAACATCCGAGGCTATCCGAAGAGACGGTCATCCTGATTGGATGGTTTTAACGGGCTTGATGCATGACATGGGAAAGGTGCTTTGTTTATTTGGTGAGCCTCAATGGGCGGTGGTAGGTGATACCTTCCCTGTAGGCTGCGCTTATTCTGATAAAATTGTTTACCCTGAATTTTTTAAAGATAATCCAGACTATCATAATCCACTTTACAATACAAAACTTGGGGTTTACGAGGAAGGTTGTGGTTTAAGAAATGTTCATATGTCATGGGGACATGACGAATATGTGTATCAAATGATGAAAGATCATTTACCAGAAGAAGGTTTATATATGTTAAGATATCACTCTTTTTATGCTTGGCATAGAGAGGGGGAATACGATTATTTATTAGATAGCCATGATAAAGAAATGCTTAAATGGGTAAATTTATTTAACCCATATGATTTGTATTCTAAATCTCCTGAGCAACCTAATTGGGCAGAAATCAAACCTTATTACGAAGCTTTAATTAAAAAGTATATTCCTGCTACCATAAAATTCTAATTTCCGACCTGTTTAATTAATAATAGATAAAGTATATTATACACTTATTGTATATGTGGTTTCTGTCGAGATCTTATAAACTCTTTTAATTGCAACAATTTCTTTCTTTAATTGTTATGTATATAAAGCTTTTATGAAGTTTCTATATATAACACTTGGATTAGTTGCAATATACTTTGTATTTCAATCCTTTATAGCTGTGAATGCATTTAAAACCGAGCGACAAAAATACAGGGTAGTATTTAAGGATGCTGAATTGGAAATCAGATTTTACCCTGAAGCCACTATGGCAACCATCTATTCAAATGCATCAAATTATAAAGGAGTTGCAAGTAGCGGATTTCGTAAATTAGCAGGTTTCATATTTGGAGGGAATGAGCAAAATACAGGCATTGCCATGACTGCACCTGTGAGAATGAATATGACAGAGAAGGGTTCGGAAATGAGCTTTGTAATGCCTGAAAAATATGATGAAATCAATTTGCCTAAACCCAATGACAAAAGTATACTTATTCACAAATCAACTCCACAATATGTGGCAGTGATTGTTTTCGGAGGATATGCTTCTGATGAAAAAATTAGCCAATACAAACAAAAGCTCACTGAAATTTTAAATAAAAGGAATATAAAAATATCAGGTGATTACAATTTCTTAGGCTACAATGCGCCTTATCAGTTGATAGCAAGGACGAATGAAATAACCATACCAATAGCATGGAAAGAATAGATATTGACAGAGTGATTGAAATGGCCTGGGAGGATCGTACTCCTTTTGAAGCCATATTTATTCAGTTTGGTTTATCTGAATCAGCTACTATTAAGTTAATGAGAACTGAATTAAAACGCAATAGCTTCAACTTATGGCGTAAACGAGTAAATAGTGGAATAAGTCAAAAACACTTAATGAAAAGAAGTGCTGATATTAATAGATTTAAATGTTCAAGGCAAAAAACAATTGCCATGAATAAAATCAGCAAACGGTAATTAATTTTTAGGTAAAAACTTTTTTGATTTACAAGCATCGCTGCAATACTTTACATCATCCCAGTTGCGCTCCCACTTTTTTCGCCAACTAAAGGGACGGTTACAATGCAAACATATTTTAGTTGGGAGATCTTGTTTTCTAATATTTTTATTATTACTATTTTTCACGTTTTTGTTATTGGGTGATCATTTGCCTAAAAGTTAAATTTATTCTAGGCATTATGATTTTTGTTGATTTTGGTAAGCTATGAAGCCAATGATTTTGAAGTGATCCTTTCATTTCTAATAAGGATCCATTTTCTAGTAGGAGACTATTTGTTTCTTTAGTGGTTTTATTTTTAAATGAGAATTTCCGAGCTGCTCCAAGGCTTAGGGAAGCTATCGAACTATTGGGTATAATTTCTGCTTCATTGTCGGCATGCCATCCCATTGCTTCATTTCCGTTATGGTATAAATTCAATAAGCAAGCATTATATTGCGCTTGTGTACAGGATTCGACAATACTTTTGATTTGAAGAAGCAAAGGAATCCATGTTAATCCTTTTTTGGTTCTTTGGGAGTAACGATATTCAATATTGGGTTCACTATAAAAAGCTACTTTTCTTTTGGTGGTAATTTCTTTTCCAAACATGACCACAACCTCGTTTTTCCAATCGATTTTGTTTATTAATTCTTCATAGAAAACGTTTATTTGTTCCTCAGAAATAATTCTTCCAAAATAGATGGCTTGACCCTCTTTGTTTATGATATATGGAAAATCTTTATTCAAACTGTTAAAAGGTTTTTTTAGTTTTTCAATTGATTGTTTCTTTGCAGCAAAATTAATAAGACCCTTAATACATTTAGCTACTTCCATAACAAGCTGCCATCTAAATTGTTTAAACCTCAAATAATGTCAAATCAAATTTCAAAACTTAAGGAACACATACAAAGTGCAAGAGTTCAACTTTTAGCGCACCCAGTTTATGCGCAAATTAATGACTTGCAAGGTTTACAAAAGTTTTCTTCCATACACGTTTTTGCAGTTTGGGATTTTATGAGTTTACTAAAGTCGTTACAAATTGGACTTACCTCAGTTAGTTTGCCTTGGATGCCAGTTGGTACTGCTAATACAAGGTATTTAATTAATGAAATTGTAACTGGGGAAGAATCGGATGTTGACGAAAATGGCAACAGAATTAGTCACTTTGAACTATACCTAAATGCAATGAAACAAATGGGTGCAAATACTGTTTGGATTGAACAAGTGACAGAAAAAATTAAATCAGGCAGTAAAATTGAACAAAGTATTGAAAGCACTGATATGCCAATTCAAGTTAAACAGTTTTTGAATTTCACCTTTGATATTGCACAAAACGCACCTTTACATGTTAAAGCTGCCGTTTTTACTTTTGGAAGAGAGGATTTAATACCAGATATGTTTACAGAAATACTCCAAAAAATTGATGGAGACAATCCTGGGAAAATATCCATTTTTAAATATTATATCGAAAGACATATCGAAGTGGATGGAGGGCACCATAGTTTACTAGCATTAGAAATGGTAGCCGATTTATGCGGTGATGATGAAAGCAAATGGGAAGAGGCTAAACAAGCATCTTTGAAGTCGCTTGAGTTAAGATCGGTTTTATGGGATGGTATCATGTTGCAATAAAGTTGTTTTAATATACTTCAAGAAGTTTTTTCTTTTTAGTCAATGCAATTATAGCAGCAAAATATATAGCTGACGGTTACTGTAATCCATTACAAGTATTACAGTAACAGAATCTTAACAGCTTAATACTTTTATTGTCACTAGTAAAGTAGTATTTTTACGCATGCAATTCATGTTCAAAAAACTAGTTTTATTTCTCCTAATAATCATTGGAATTACTTCACAAATTCAAGCTCAAGATAAAACGACCGTAAATGGCACGGTAAAGGATAAGCTTAGTGGTGAGTCAATAATGGGTGCTGTCATCAAAGTAGATCAACTTTCTAATGTTGTGGTGACTTCAAATGAATATGGGTTTTTCGCAATCTCCTTGCCCAAAGGTAAATATGATTTAAAAATTAGTTACGTAGGTTATGAGGAAAAAAGAATACCTATTACATTGAATGGATCTTTGACCGTCCCTGTGTTTTTAGAAAGCAAGAATCAATTAATAGAGGTTGTGGTAGAGTCTAAACGTAAAGACGACAATTTGATTAAAGCACAAATGGGCACTGAAACTTTAAATATGAAGTCCATTAGTAAAGTGCCTGTAATTTTTGGAGAGAAAGATGTGTTAAAAACAATTCAATTACTTCCAGGTGTAAAATCTGCTGGTGAAGGGAATAGTGGTTTTTATGTTAGGGGAGGTGCAGCAGATCAAAATTTAATTTTGCTCGATGAAGCACCCGTATATAATGCGTCACATTTGTTGGGCTTTTTTAGTACGTTTAATAGTGATGCTATTAAGGATGCAACCTTAATTAAAGGAAATGGACCTGCACAATATGGCGGACGACTATCGTCAGTGTTGGATGTGAAAATGAAAGAAGGAAATAATAAAAAATATACAGTCAATGGTGGGATAGGTTTGATAAGTAGTAGACTTAGTATTGAAGGGCCTATTCAAGAAGATAAATCATCCTTTATTTTATCTGGACGACGAACGTATGCGGATGTTTTTTTAAAGGCAAGTGAAAAATTCAAAGACAATATTTTATACTTCTATGATTTTAATGCAAAAGCAAATTACAAAATCGATGATAAAAACAGAATTTACTTTTCTGGTTATTTTGGTAATGATGAGCTAGGTTTAGGAAGTAGTTTTGGAATTAATTGGGGAAATAAAACAGGTACCATTCGATGGAATAGAGTTATTAGCAATAAATTATTTTTAAATACATCTTTAATTTATAGTGACTATAGTTATAATGTTGGATTAAAAAATGGCGAAACTAATTTCAATGTCAATTCAAATATTAAGGATGTAAACTTAAAGCAAGATTATACTTACTATTTAAATCCAAAAAACACCATTCGGTTTGGGTTCAATTCCATTTTACATACTATCACACCTAGTATTTTTAGTGGCACTGTTAAAAATAATATCAATAAAGTAGGTCGCAATGGATTGGAAAATGCCATTTATTTTAACAATAATTTCAAGGCAAATTCAAAATTGACCTTGGATTATGGATTAAGGGTATCTGGTTATTCAATAATGGGCGGCGATGTATATAATGTATATACTAATGACGTCATAACAAATTCGATTTTACTTCAAAAAAATTCATTCGGTAAAACCTATTTAAACCTTGAGCCTAGAATCACTAGTAACTATAGAATTAACGATTTAAGTAGTTTTAAATTTGCCTATGCGCGCAATGTGCAGCATTTACATTTACTTAGTAATTCAACAGCAGCAAGCCCCTCGGATCAATGGATTGGGGACTCCTATAATATCAATCCAGAATTAGCGGATCAGACAAGTGTTGGTTATTCTAGAAATTTCAAAAACAATACTTATGAGTTAGGTGCAGAAATATATTATAAGACCATGCAAAATCAATTAGATTACAAGGACGGGACTAATATTAATACCATTGCGGATGTAGAAAGTGCATTATTATATGGTATTGGAAGGGCCTATGGTTTTGAGTTTTTAGCTAAAAAGAAAATTGGATTATTCTCTGGCTGGATAAGTTATACTTTATCTAAAACGGAGCGAAAAATTGAAGGCATTAATGATGGAAACTGGTATAATGCAAAACAGGATAGGACCCATGACGTTTCGGTTGTCACCATTTTAGAATTAAACAATAAGTGGTCAGTTTCGGGTGTATTTGTATACAATACGGGTAATGCCGTGACATTCCCAACTGGCAAATATTCCTTAGGGGGTCAAACATTATACCAATATGCAAAAAGGAATGCCAATAGGATGCCTGCTTACCATCGCCTTGACTTAAGTGTGACTTATGAAAATAAGCGCAGCAATAAAATGGAAAGCTCTTGGAATTTTAGTTTGTACAATGTTTATGGACGTGAAAATGCTTATAGAATATCTTTTGAAGATGATCCTTTAGATAATACCAAAACACAAATTATTCAAACTGCATTATTTAGATGGGTGCCAAGTATTACCTACAATTTTAAATTTTAAAGATGATTAAATTCAAACAATATATTTTTTTATTCTTTGCAGCGATTCTATTTGCAAGCTGTGAAAAAATAATCACACTTCCAATTGAAAATAATGAATCAAAGGTGGTGATCGAAGGTGATATTACGGATCAGCCAGGTCCATATTTTGTAAAACTTTCTAAGTCAATCAATCTTAATGAGCCCAATAAATATCCAATCATTAGTAATGGCATTGTTGTTATTTCAGATAATTCTGGCGTGAAGGATACCCTAAAATATTTGACGGCTGGTATTTACAGAACTAAATTAATAAAAGGGGTTTTTGGAAGAACATACTTTTTGGATGTTAATGTTGATGGTCAGCATTATACAGCACAATCTACAATGCCTTATAAGGTAAATTTGGATAGCCTTAGAATAAACAATTTTCCAATCAATGGTGAAAATCGGTACAGTATTATTCCGGTTTTTGCAGATCCTATAGAGTTAGGTAATAGTTATCGATTCATTCAAAGAATTAATGATACTTTAGATAATAACTATAATATTTTCACTGATAATTTAAATAATGGGAAAGTAAATCAACGTCCCTTAAATAATGGTAATGATCAAATTTCAATTAAGTTTTTTGATATAGTTTCAGTCGAAATGCAATGTATTAGTGCTTCAGCACATTTATTTTATTTTACATTAAGTCAGCAAAGTGGAGCAGGGCCTGGTGGAGGAACGGCGCCAAATAATCCGCCAAACAATATTACAGGAGGTGCATTAGGTCTTTTCTCGGCTCATACTTCTCAGACAAAATCGGTACAAATACCAATAAAATAAGTTTGACAATATCAATTATTGCAATATCGTAAATTATCTTTTCAGTTTCTATTTTTGATAATGATTTTCTTATCTGTTTAAAAATCAATAGAGTATAAATTTAATGTGTACTAAGTACATAGTTTTAATATTATATTATTTCGTCTACGACTAATATCGTTTAACTGTTTTTTTTGTGAACTAATGAACAATAGTATTAATTTAATGTTATTACTATACAACGATTGATTTGCTATTGCTTTGCATTAATGGAAACATTGATGACAGCCGTAATGAAAATGTGGAGTGTTGTGAATGAATATGTTCACCAAAACTCAACAATATGGATCATTTGACGCTAATGTCAGTAGCTATCGCTAAAACTGACTATGTTTCTTTCACTTTCTTCGTAGGCACTATGGCTATGATGGCCGCTGCCGTTTTCTTCTTTATGGAAGTAGGTAATACCAGCAAAGAATGGAGAACTTCAGTTCTTGTTTCTGGTTTAATTACTTTTATTGCTGCAGTGCATTATTACTATATGCGCGGTTATTATGCAGAAACACAAGACAGTCCAACCTTTTTCCGTTACGTAGACTGGTTATTAACTGTGCCTTTGATGTGTGTTGAATTCTATTTAATCACAAAAAAAGCAGGTGGTACAATCGGTATTTTATGGAAAATGATTTTAGGATCAGTTGTTATGTTAGTAACTGGTTACATGGGAGAAGCTGGCTTAGGTAATCCAACTGTTTGGGGTACTGTAAGTGCTATCGCATACTTCTACATTGTATATGAAGTATGGATGGGTGATGTTAAGAAATTAGCAACTAATGCAGGCTCTGCAGTTGCATCTGCAAACGCAGCATTAGGTTGGTTCGTATTAGTAGGCTGGGCAATTTATCCTTTAGGATATTTGATTGGTACTGCAGACGGACAATGGTATGAAAGCTTCAAAAATATTGGACTTGACATGAATGTTATTTACAATATTGGGGATGCTGTAAACAAAATAGGATTCGGTTTAGTGATTTATAGTTTAAGTAGAAAATCTGCTTAACTTTTTTGATTTTTCTATGGGGCGGAATATTCTGCCCCATAGTTTTTTAATAAATAACCTATGCAAATAAAATTAAGATCCTATTTAATGTTATTTGCATTTTTTTTGTATTTAATTGAGCTCCTTTTATCTCCTGCTTCAACCACTCAGATTTCTTTTTTAATTTTCATTCTCATTTTATTTGGTGTTCCTCATGGCGCTTTGGATTTGTATATTGATCAACATTTACAAAAGACAGATACTAAACAAAATATATTTTTATTAAAATATATTGCAAATATTGTTTTATACGCTGCTATATGGTATTTCTTTCCTGTACTTGCTTTAATTATATTTATTGCTATCACAGCATTTCACTTTGGTGAAATTGATTGGATGGGAAAAACAAATACATTTATACATAAAGTTGTATACACCTTACTTGGTTTTGCTTGGATATTATTTTTACTTACCAAGAATGTAAATTTTGCTTTGGATATTTTTTTAACGATGGGTCGTTCAGCTATCAAAAAAGATTTCTTAATTGAATTAGCTAATCGAATTTACCCCTATACCTTATTAACCATAGGAGCTATACACTTTATACTTTTTATATTTAAAAAATATTTTTTTCAAAAGGAGGTCAATTTTTATTATTCATTATTGCAAACAATGCTGCTTATTTGCTTTGTTTTATTTATGCCACTATGGATTAGCTTTACTTTTTATTTTGGTTTTTGGCATTCACTACTTTCGTTTGATAAAATCAGAATTTCATTTAATATCCCAAATAACATTAGCGGCTGGAAGGGATTATTATTTAAAGCAGCCCCTTTCTCTATCATGGCTTGGTTTGGTTTTGCCTACATTACATTTTTAACGTTGAATAGTAAAGATGCTTCTGGCATATTTACTTTACTTTTTATTAGTCTTTCAGTACTTGCATTGCCTCATTTACAAGTGTTTACTAAGCTTAAGCTGAAAGAGCAATAGTGAACTTTTCAAGGATTTTTATTAAATTTGAATTTATCATATAGTTGATAATTCCATGAAAAGATTGTTCGTTCTATTTTTAATCATAAATTCTTTGTATTTGAATGCACAGTCATTTTTGTTTCGAGCAAATAATGGATTTAACTATGTGCCACAACCTGTGCCTTATCAAATTTTACCAAGTGGGATGGTGTTATATTTAGATGCTTCAAATAATACTTCCTATACTGGTTCAGGAATTACTTGGACTGACTTAAGTGCAATAAGTAATAATGCAACTTTAATTGGAAGTCCTATATATACTTCAAGTCCAGCTAGTTTCACCTTTGGTTCTAATATTTATGCAACTACATCTAAAAGTAATATTGCCCTTGGAACTGCCACTTTTATTGCATGGGTAAATCCATCGGTAACCCAGGGAGGTTATACTGGAATCATATTTAATAGAGCAGGATATGGCGGAAGCACGGTAGGTGCTACTGGACTAGATTTGTATACTAATAATTCAGTAGGGTATCATTGGAATGATAATATTTCAACTTATAATTGGAATTCCACTTTATATGTACCAAACACTGTTTGGTCAATGATAGCTATATCAATTAGCACAAATAGTGCCACTGCTTATTTATGTAATGCCAATGGAATTACATCTGCTACTAATACTTTTTTACATACTTATATGTCAGGGTTTAATTTTTATATTGCTGCCGACCCGGGTGATGTTGTAAATAGAACATTTAAAGGGAAAATTGCCAAATGTATGGTTTTTAATACGGCATTGACGGAATCAAACATCACTTCTATATTCAATACACAAAAGGGGGCGATGGGGTTGTAAGAAATATTTCTATGTCATGGAATATTTAATTAAGTCAATGTAAACTACAGATTAGTGTATCAATACTTAACGAACTGCCAATGCTTCGCATTGTTTTCCGCATAACTGTAGCCACCAGAGGAGTCAGATTGGAAGAATTTGCTGAAGATTTCATCAGAGTTATATTAAGTTATCATTATCGCTTTTTCCAATGAGCTTTATTTTAATTCGGCGAATATCTTTTAATAAGCTTTAGATCAGATCCTTTTAACAGTAGCTCTTCTTCAATGTCAAAATCGTTTTGAATGCCTAGCCAGAAGTTTGGGGTATTACCAAAGTATTTTGAAAGTCTCAAAGCAGTGTCAGCAGTTATGCTTCGATTCCCTTTTAGTATTTCAGATATTCTTGTTTGAGGTACTCCAATATCCATACTTAGTCTATAAGCACTAATTCCTAACGGGGTAAGAAATTCTTCTCTTAAGACATCTCCAGGGTGTATGTTTTTTAATTTTTTCATTGTGTCTATTTAATTATAGTCAATTATTTCAACCTCTTCTGCATTTTCATTATTCCAGATGAAAATAATTCTCCATTTATTGTTTATTCTGATGGAGTAGTATCCTGACAAATAACCTTTTAATTTCTCCAAGTGGTTAGAAGGCGGTATAGTTAAGTCTACTAAATTCTCTGATCTATGTAGCATTCTCAATTTTCTTCTGGCTATCTCTTGAATGTTTACAGGTAATTTCAGGGATTGATCACCATTCCAAATCTTTAGGGTTTCTTTATTTCCAAAATTAAGTATCATACTAACGTTTTACGATACTTACGTTAAAGGTAAGTATTTTATTTAAACTGAATGATACTTATTTAGATTAAATAAAATATTTCGGGAAATACGCCTCGGGACTTTCGGCTTACTTCGTTCGCCGACTTCCTCGGCATTGATCCTTACCCAAAGCCTTTCCACCAAATGAGAGGCTTTGTAGCTTAAATTGCAGCCATTTTGAAAAATTTACTTGGATGTAAGGGGTGTTTTAATTTTTAAATTGGTTTAAACCTTTACTAATTCTCTAATCATTAACTTTAATGAGGCTTTTTGTCAATATAATAGCATCATGTATAAAATAAAATTTATTGATTATTTTGCCAATTAATTAATTATTTTAAGTGTGTATATATTTTCTATGAAAAAAATTGTATTCCTTTTATTGTCAATTTTTTTGGTCTCAATTGCAAATTCACAAGTATTATCTTCAAGTAATAAATTCTGTACAATATTTGGGCATATTGATAATTATTCAGAGCCAATTTTTGTAATAAAGAATGTAAATTCTTTAAATAGACAAAAAGTTGAGAGGTTAAGTCTAATTAATCAACGATTTATTTTTAAAACTAATTTAAATAACGAGAATACTGTGAAGATATTCTCATTGAATAAACGAAATAAAACCGATACGGTTTTCAAGGTTTTTATTTCACCTACTGTTGATTCAGTAAGTATAAATATAGATGGAAATGATTTAAATAATATTGAAATCAACAAGAAACAAACTGAGTTGGATAAAATCAAATTCACTAAGTTTAAATTTCAGATTGAAGAAGAAAGAGACTCAATCTATAAATTGATGCAAAAATTAAATACCTCAATCAGATTGCTTGACTCAAGTAGTTCTAGAAAAATTGCTGATTCATTAGAGGTTTTAAATTCTTTGATGTCTGAAAAAGATTCAATTGGATTTAATTTAGACATTGAATTCATTAAAAACAATCCAACTTCATTCCAGTCTCTTGAAATTTTAAACTATAGAACATATAGAAGACCAATTAGTATTAAGATTGATAGCATTCTTAATATCTTTAAAACACTACATCCTCTTGTCAGGGAGTCTGTAAAAGGTCTGGAGGAAATTAATGAAATAAATAAACAAATTACTCTAGTAAAAGGTGGGCATTCACCAACTTTTAGTATAATAAATGCTAATGATAAGAAGTTGATCAAGTCAAATGATATTTATTCAAAATCAAAAATTACAATTATTGATTTTTGGGCAAGTTGGTGTGTCCCTTGTAGGGAAGAATTTGGCGCATTGAAAGAAACTTATAAAACTCATATAAATGACATAAATATTATTAGTATTTCAACTGACAGTGATGTTAAATTTTTTCAAAAAGCATTGATGGAGGAAAAATTCCCTTGGATAAATGGTTTAATTACAAAAGATATTTATTATAAATTTTTTATACCTGCAATTCCATATAAGTATGTTGTAGATGATAAGTCAAATATTATAGAGGTTATTAGAGGCGGGGGTAGAGAGAACATGGAATATTTAAATAAAATTATTCGCGATTATTTAAAACAATAATCATCACAAGGCCCAATACAAAATATTTAGGTGTTTTGGGACTGCCGTTCTCGCATAGCTCGAACGACTTCCTCGGTTTTGATCCTTACCCAAAGCCTTTCAAACAAACATGGGACTGCCGTTCTCGCTTTGCTCGAACGTCTTCCCAAAAGGGCTCCTTACCCAAAGCCTTTCAAAATCAAACTTCGTTTGCTTTTGGCTTTTTTGCTCCTCGTCTGTTTACGAAAGCGAGCTTTCGACACAGCCTCGAAACAAAAAAGCCTCTCATTTGCATGAGAGGCTTTGTAGCCTCAATAGGAGCCAGTTTGGAAGAATTTGCTGAAGATGTTAGGGCTATTTTTACCCCGAATCTTAAAAATCTTCATTAGTTACATATGATGCAGCTTTTATGATTTTTGACACATATTTCTTAAATACAAGTCAGAAAATTCATTTTTTGACTTATATTTGAATTAAATGAGTCAAAATGATACCCTTTTTACCATTAAAAATTGATGTTGAAACTAAGTCTGTATTAAGAAAATTAGCTGCTGCGCATCAGCGTCTAGCAGAATTTAAAGGAGTAATCACAAGCATCCCCAATCAAAATATTTTGCTCGAAACGCTCACATTAAGAGAAGCTAAGGAAAGTTCTGCTATTGAAAACATTATAAGCACATTTGCCGAAGTTTATCAAAGTAGCGTTTACTCCAATTTGTTTGCATCCCCAGAAGCGAAAGAGGTTCATTTATATGCCGAGGCTTTAAAGCATGGATTCAATTTGATTCAATCAAGTGGGCTACTTACTAATAACCACATTTTGAAAATACAATCAGTAATTGAACAAAATGATGCGGGGTTTAGAAAAGTCCCGGGGACAAAACTGTTAAACGAAAAGACGGGGGAAGTTGTGTATATGCCACCACAGGATGCATTAGAGATTGAAAGTTTAATGCAAAACCTTGAAGCGTTTATAAATAATGATGAGTTAGCAGATATTGATCCTTTAATTAAAATGGCCATCATACATCATCAGTTTGAAACGATTCACCCATTTTATGATGGCAATGGACGTACGGGCCGTATCATTAATATTTTATACTTAGTAAATAAAAAATTATTAGATATCCCTGTACTTTATTTAAGTAGGTATATCATTAGTAAGAAAAGTGAATATTACGATCAGCTACAAAAAGTAAGAGAAACTGGAAATTGGGAACCTTGGATTTTATTTATTTTAGACGGTGTTGAAAATACTGCAAAAGAGGGGGTTCTTTTAATTAATGCTATTCATAAAGCAATGCAAAAGTATAAACATGAAATAAAAGCAAAA
>Ga0114975_10000926_pt1 | contig 21401 bp, 22 predicted proteins | sample S_130626_EF_Meta_FD_87031 | JGI IMG/M metagenome (GOLD analysis project Ga0114975, IMG submission 87031) | Freshwater microbial communities from Lake Simoncouche, Canada to study carbon cycling - S_130626_EF_MetaG | ecosystem: Environmental > Aquatic > Freshwater > Lake | place: Lake...
ATCCAGAAACCATGGGGCGCCAATTTCAATTTCTAGGGCTTGGAAAAGAGATGCCTCTCTCACGCAAATTAAGTGGGTTTCGTTATGAACGCCCAGGCATTCGTGGGCTTGGGATTTGATGACCCTTTTGAGATTTATTAAAATACTTTTTTTTACAAAACCAAGCCTCTCAGCTTGCCTCAAAGTACGATTCAGTATGAAATATGAAGTCTATCCGCATACTAATTATTGAATAACCGCTCTATGTCACATCCTCGTACCGCACTCCTTTTCTCTGGCCAGGGAGCTCAAACTGTTGGCATGGGCCAAGACCTTGCATTCTATTTTCCAACCGCTGCTGCCCTTTTTGAGGAGGCCAACACCTTACTCCAGATGCCTCTTTCTCAAATCATGTTTGAGGGCCCCTCAGAGAAACTAACTCAGACGGCACTCTGTCAACCTGCCCTCTATGTTCATGGACTGGTTTGCCTGGCTTTATTAAAAGAAAAGTTACCTCATCTCAAGTTGCATGCAGCAGCAGGTCTCTCACTTGGGGAATTCACAGCCCATGCAGCTGCGGGAACATTTGATTTTGCAACGGGTTTGAAACTTGTGGAACAACGAGCCCAATTCATGCAAGAGGCCTGTGAAGAGACCAAGGGAAGCATGGCTGCTATGATCGGTGCCGAAGAAGAGGTTGTCTATCGGCTCGCTTCGGTCGCTGATGTCGATGTTGCTAATTTCAATGCACCTGGTCAAATTGTGATTTCTGGTGACAAGAAGAACATTGCAAAGGCGATTGAATTAGCCAAAGAACATGGCATTCGAAAGGCCATTGAGCTCCAAGTAGCTGGAGCCTTTCATTCGCGTCTTATGAATTCTGCACGCCTGGAATTAAAAATTGTTTTAGAATCCACTCCGATAAAAACACCCCACATTCCTGTTATCTCCAATATCGATGCTAAGCCGGCAGAATCCCCAGAACGGATTCGTCAAACTCTCGCAGATCAAGTCACTGGTTCTGTACGATGGAGAGAAACAATAGAATATTTAATCGATGAATGTCAGTGCACCCGTTTCCTGGAGCTAGGACCTGGAGGGATTATCGCTGGACTTGTTAATCGCATTCGTAAAGGAACCGAGGTTATTAGCATTTCTGACACAGCCACTCTGGAGGCAGCAGTAGAGATTCTCTCACACTCTTAAAAAAGGGGAAGCTCCTCCTCTCCTTGCTGTGATGAGCCTAGCCCGGAATATTCTAGTGCCACCATCCATGAATAATAGAACTGCTCCCTTTTATTTACGCTGCTTTAGTCTCCTTTCTCTGGATGCTCTTTTGGTGGCACTGGCCTGGCAAGAGGTTTTAGCAGGCGTTAGTGGAGTAGATCTTCACTGGAATGAGAGAGTGCTTTTGGGAAGTGCAGTCTGGATTGTTTATAACGTGGACCATTTGCTTGATGGGCTTGTTAGCAAAAAATCGACTTACCTTAGCCAAGCACCACGACACACTTTTGTTCAAAAGCACCCGGGGTTTTTTATTTTCTCTATTGTCATAGCACTCGTTATTGCACTCTCTTTGTTACCGACTATTTCGTTTTCCCTTTGTAAAGGAGGAGCTCTACTCGCTTTAGTGACCGGCCTGTATCTTTTTTTCAATTTCCTTCTCCTAGCCCATAAAATCTGGCCTCGAGGCAAAGAGATCATTATCTCCATGATCTTCACTCTGGGATGCGGCTTGATTCCTTTTATTCAATCCAACCACAAAGGAGTTCTCTTTTTTTCAATGCTATTATTTTTTGTGATCTGTAGCATCAATTGTTCCCTCATTGCTCGGTTAGAGCGCGGTGTTCCCATCAAATCACTACTATCACATTTGATGCCTTCCCTATCGTGGACTCTTCCTGTCGCCCTTCTATTACTTTTAATCAATAATCTAAGCACTCACGCATCCATCATCACTGCATTTTTAGGAAGCCTAATAGGACTCTCCTTGGTGCCTCACATAGCAAAACGGTGTGGCTATGAAATGGCCTCACTAGCCGCAGATGGGGCCCTTCTCTTGGGAGCAATACTCTCTTTTTTTTAGAAATTATTTGAGAGAGGTTTGAGCAGCCACGGCATTAATAGAAGCTAAGATTTTCTCCTGATCTCCTAAGTAATAGTGACGCAATGGTTGCAACTCATCACTCAGTTCGTAGACAAGAGGAACCCCTGTTGGAATATTAATTTCTGAAATTTCTTCTTCAGATATCTGATCTAAATGCTTCATAAAAGCTCGGATGGTATTACCGTGGGCCACAACAATAATCTTTTTTTCGGCATGAAGTGCTGGGAGAATATGTTCCTTCCAGTAAGGAACAACTCTTTTCACAGTATCCTCGAGGGATTCTGTTAAAGGGAGCTCCTCCTTTGAAAGGAATGCATAGCGCGGATCATTGAGCGGAGAGCGCTTGTCATCTGACTCCAGAGGAAGAGGGGCACCGCTGTAGCTACGACGCCACAAGAGCACTTGCTCCTCTCCATATTTTTCGACAGTTTCTGCCTTGTTGAGTCCTTGCAGAGATCCGTAATGTCGTTCATTGAGTTTCCATGAATGTTCCATAGGAATCCAAAGCTCATCGAGTTCTTCAAGGATTATCCATGCCGTCTTGAGTGACCGTTTTAATAAAGAAGTAAAAGCCAAATCAAAGCTATATCCCTCCTGACGCAGCAAAGCTCCAGCTGCGCGTGCTTCTTCCATTCCTTTTTTAGTGAGATCAACATCGGTCCACCCAGTAAAACGATTTTCTAAATTCCAAAGACTCTCTCCATGACGAATAAATACAATTTTGTGCATCCTGAGAATATTAGTGTCCTTTATTGAAATTTCAATTGATGATTTAGTGTGAATCAAAAAGTACTTGCATCTAATGGAAGAAACGTTAGGGTAATGGGCTGCGCAAACTAATTCCAGAAGTTGCCGTTGGTCCTTAAGTAATGCTGTTTCATACTCATTACCAGATGCGCTAAGGGAAACCCGGCACCAGAAATATATACTACTATGCCTATTCGTCTTGGTCGTTTTGAAATGCCACAAGCTCTCGTCAAAGAGGAAACCTCCGCAACAGAAACCTACGCAAAATTTATCGCTGAACCCTTTGAAGCAGGTTACGGCCATACGATTGGAAACTCATTGCGTCGCACGTTACTCTCCTCACTGGAAGGAGCTGCTATTACTTCCATTCGTATTGAAGGAGCACATCATGAGTTCACAAGCCTTCCTGGTGTTGTGGAAGATGTTGTCGAAATCATCCTCAACTTGAAAAAAGTAAAATTTAAAGCTCACGACCATGATGTTCGCATGCTCAAACTTACTGTAAATAAAGAGGGAGCCGTCACAGCAGGTGACATCGCCTCCACGGCACAGTGTGAAGTTCTCAATCCAGAACAGCATATCTGTACCCTGGATAAGAAAATGAAGTTTGAAGCAGAATTTGAAATCAAGGTAGGCCGCGGTTTTGCCACTGGTGATGAAAACAAACATGCTGACATGGCCGTTGGGGTAATCGCCATTGACTCGATTTTCTCCCCTGTAACACGAGTTAAGTATGCTGTAGAAAACACACGTGTCGGACAGCGCACCGATTACGATAAACTTATTCTTGAAATCTGGACAGATGGTCGCCTCACCCCAGAGGAAGCAATCCTACAGGCCTCTGCAATCCTTCGCCATCACCTCGATGTTTTTGTCAATTTTGATGATACTCAAATCGAATTTGATGAAACTCCAACAGAAGTTAGCCAAGAAAACAGCCGCCTCAAAAAACTCTTGTCGATGAGCGTCAACGAAATCGAGCTCTCCGTGCGTGCCGCTAATTGTCTTAACAATGCTAACATCACTACGGTGGGTCAGCTTGCTACCAAATCGGAACCAGACATGCTGAAGTACCGGAACTTCGGTAAGAAATCACTCAATGAGATTAAAGACAAGTTAGTACAGCTTGGCCTAGGTCTTGGAATGAAGTTCGAAGCAGGTCTCATCGAGCAAACATCGATTACCACCACCATCTTAGAGTAATTTTTAACATTATTTGGAATTATGCGTCATCGCAGAAAAACTATTAAACTAGGCCGCTCAACGGCTCACCGTGACTCCTTGCTCGCCAATCAAGTTTGCAGTTTGATTGAACATCATCGAATCAAAACAACACTCGCTAAAGCAAAGGCTACAAAGCCTATTGCGGAACGTATGGTGACTCTCGGAAAACGTGGAGACCTTCATGCACGCCGCACTGCGATCTCTTACCTAAAACAGAAAGATATCGTCAAGGTTCTTTTTGAGAAGATAGCCCCCGCTGCTGCTAACCGCCAAGGAGGTTATACTAGAATCACAAAGCTTGGACCTCGTCAAAGCGACAGCGCTCCAATGGCTTATCTTGAGTGGGTAGATACTGCTCCAGATCTTGAGACAAAGATAGAAGCAGAAGTCATTCCCTCTACTACTTCCTCCAAAAAATAAGACTCCCCAGAAATAGGTGAAGTCATACTCCCCCTGGCGACTTCACAACAAAAATCACAAGAACCCCGGGTGCTCTGCATTTCCGGGGTTGTTTGTTTTTATATGACACTTAACCCGCATATTTCATACTGGTTCGTCGCGAGGCGCCGTGCAAAGCCTATTAGTACAAGGCGGGCGAAGGATTGCGACTACGGCTGTATGTTTCATACTGCCCCCTCAATAACAATTCGAGACCAACGCAGTAATAATGAATTTTGCACAAGCAGTAATAGATTAAGTGTGAAATATGCGGGTTAATCAAGCAGGGGGCAGTTTCTTTATTTCTGGCTGCAACTTTATATAAAATGATGTAGGCTAAAAGTTTTCCATGAAAATTGGCATTGCACAGATTAATACAACTGTTGGTGATCTTACTGGTAATGCCACCTTGATTTTTAATGCGTATAAAGAACTCGTTGCACAAGGAGCTGATCTTGTTATCACACCAGAACTCGCACTTACTGGATACCCGCCACAGGATCTTCTTTTTTCTGAGCATTTTATTAATGAGAATTTGAAGAGCCTCTCTTCTTTAGAAAAAAAAATTGGAACGGTCCCTCTCCTTGTCGGTTTTGTGGATAAAAATAAAAACAGTAAAGGAAAGTCACTTTACAATGCAGCTGCACTCTTGCAAAGAGGAGCCCCACCTTGTGTGGCCCATAAACGCCTTCTCCCTACCTATGATGTCTTTGATGAAGCTCGTTACTTTGAGCCCGGCAATCAATCAACCTGCTTTTCATATCTAGGAAAAATCTGGGGAATCACAATCTGCGAAGATCTCTGGACTCCCGAATATTTACCTTGTGATCTTTATAGCGTTGATCCAGTTCAAGAACTCATTGTTCAAGGAGCGCAAATTATTTTAAACCTAAGTGCTTCTCCTTTTCAATTAGGCAAACCGGCACAACGTCTTGCAATGCTACAGGCGCAAGCAGAGCGATTCCAGCGCCCCATTGTCTATTGCAATTCCGTTGGGGGTAACGATCAGCTGATTTTTGATGGACATTCCTTAGTCATCAATGCTCAAGGTAATCCCTGCGCTTTTTTTCAAGGATACATCGAAGAAAAAAATGTAATTGACCTCTCCCTGCCTTCTTATGGAGCAATAGAAACAAAGCGAGCACTCGAAATTTTTAAGAAAATAGATTCGATGCAGGAACTTCACGATGCCTTGGTCCTTGGTATTAGGGATTACCTTAGTAAATGCGGCTTGGAACATGCCCTCCTCGGACTCAGTGGTGGTATCGATTCTGCAGTGGTTGCTGCACTCGCTACTGCAGCCCTTGGTGCAAAGAGAGTCACTGGAATCCTGATGCCTGGCCCCTACTCATCTCAAGGGAGCATTGATGATGCTGTTGCATTAGCCAATAACTTGAGTATCTCCCACCTCACCCTTCCTATTACTCCACTCTTCGAGGAGGCAAAAAAGAGTTTTCAAGAACCATTTAAACATTTGAAAGAGGACTTAACCCGGATAATTCATACTGATCGTGACGAAGAGGCCGCGAAGGCTGATGGGCATCACTGGCGGTCGGAAGACCACGGGGGAGACTGTCGGAGACTTCCTTTAGGTAGCCCTGAAAGGGCGAGACAAGCAGGAGCGAGCGAGTCAACGCAGGCACGTATTTTGACGCAGGGCTGTATGAGTCCTTACCGCCCAAGTCAAAATGGGAATCTAACGCAGCATCCATCTAGCTTCCCAGCTTCCGTAGGTGATCGGGATGAAACATCCGGGTTAACTGAGGAAAATCTCCAAGCTCGCCTCCGCGGAGTCACCCTGATGGCTCTTTCCAACAAGTTGGGAGGCCTTCTTCTCACCACAGGAAATAAAAGCGAACTTGCTGTGGGCTACTGCACTCTCTATGGGGATATGTGTGGTGGTTTAGCAGTTATTGGTGATGTTCCAAAAACTGTTGTTTATCAACTGGCTCACTGGATCAATCGTGAGAAGGAAATTATCCCTTGGAACTCCATTCAAAAAGACCCTAGCGCTGAACTTCGACCGAACCAAAAAGATCAGGACTCCCTCCCTCCCTACGATATTTTAGATAAAATTCTTGAACTGTTCTTAGAAGAAAATCAATCTGTCACTCAAATCATGAATCAAGGCTTCGCTAAAAAAACAATCCTTTGGGTTATTCATCAAATTTATCGTAATGAATACAAGCGCCAGCAATCTGCTCCTGGTTTAAAAGTCACCAGTAAAGCATTTGGCCTGGGCCGACGTTTTCCAATAGCACAGGGTTATATTGAAAAGTAAAATGTTATGCAAGTTCACGGAACAGAATCTTTCAGTCCAGCAGTTGGGGCATCAGAAAAAAAAACCTTTCCTTCCACCTGGAGTAATGGAGTGAAAGGTAATTTCAATATTTCTTCCTTCCTAGCACGTTTTAGGATGCCAACTCTTAATTTTGGAATAATGAAAACGTATGAAAATTTCTCACAAAGAATTAAAGATTACTTTGATCCAGACAAGAGCACCAATGGTTCCAAAATATCACCAAAGCAGATGATCTCACCAAAGCAGATGAAATTGGTTGAGAAGGTGAAAAGTGCTAATTTTGTTGGACCTGATGATGATGATAATTCGATTAAAGTAACACCTTTTAACCCCGAAAACATTTTTTGACTCCAATAACCTTCCTATGAAGCATGTACAATTGCTTTAACCCGCATATTTCATACTGATCGTGATGAGGGGGCAGCAAAGGCTGATGGGGCAAGTCGAGTGATGAAGTCTGACGACGGCTGTATGAGTACATACTGCCCGAGGAGCAATTCGAAGCTGACGCAGTATCCATCAGTTGTTCGCAAGCTGCAGCAGAATCGGTATGAAATATGCGCGTTAATCTTTCTTTTGTAAAAATTTTTCTTTTGTCCTAAAAATCAGCGCTGCAGCATTCAGACAATAACGAAGTCCTGTTGGTGGCGGCCCATCAGGAAAAACGTGACCGAGATGTCCCCCGCACCGAGCACAGAGAATTTCATCACGTACCATTCCATGCGAAGTGTCATGTTGGGTCACGATATTCTCCGGAGCGTAGGGTTGAAAGAAGCTTGGCCATCCTGTTCCTGAGTGGAATTTGGAGGCAGAGGAAAAAAGAGGCAAGTCACATCCTGCACAAAAATAAATTCCCTCTTGGTGATTATCGAGGAGGTTACCACAAAAGGGAGGTTCCGTTCCCCGAGCTCGCAAGATTTTATAGACTTTTTCACCAAGCTCTTTTTTCCATTCCTCATCGGTTTTAACCACACGAGGAACCATGACTACAGGTCCTGGGAGACCCTTTAGACCTACGAGCCGTACGGGAACATCGTTTGAAGAAGAATGATTCATGGGAGTAGCAGATTGAGAATGCGATTGGGTTACCACTAAAAAAAGAAGAGCTAAAAAGAGTATTGGCCTCATAGAAATATTTTTTTAGAATCCATTCCCTATTCTTCTTCTTTAAGCTACTTTGACAATCATGAATTTTTTCGTCCCCCTTGTTATCATCGCACTCGGAGCCTACTTGATTGGCTCTTTACCAGCCGGTTATTTGGCTGGGCTCTGTTGTGGTATTGATATACGCCTTCATGGAAGTGGTAATATTGGTGCTACTAATGTGATGCGTGTGCTCAATAAAAAATGGGGATACAGTGTCTTTGCTGTCGACTTTTTGAAAGGGTGGTTTCCAGTTTTTTTAGCAATGCTCTGGAGCAATAATGCTTCTATAAGTCCCCACTCCGCTCCAGGAGCTATTGCTGCATTAGCAGCCTTACTGGGACATAATTTTCCCATCTGGCTACATTTTCGAGGAGGCAAGGGAATTTCAACCTCAGCCGGTATTATTGTGGGAATGTTTCCTGGATCTTTTCTGTTTTGCTTAGGAAGTTGGGGTCTTGTTTTTATGACCACACGCTATGTCTCTATTGCTTCGATCGTGGCTTCTATCATGCTTCCAACAACAGTCATTCTTTTTTATCTATGCGGTCATTTTTTTCCTAACTGGCCTCTCTGGCTTACTGGAGATTGGCTTTCTGTTGTTGTTTCCCTCCTTATGGGAGGCTTAGCTCTCTGGCGTCATCGCGGAAATATGAAGCGGCTTCTTGCAGGAACAGAACCACGCTTTGAATCTAAAAAACCCAAAAAATAAGATCATGTCATCTTCCCCCTCATCACTATCTCTTAGTATTATTGGAGCAGGAAGCTGGGGAAGTGCCCTGGCACTGATTTTTGCGCGTGCTGGTAAAAGTGTGACTCTCTGGGGTCACGATGCCAGGCATCTTCAAGCTCTTAAAGAGTCACGCCTCAACGCTCGTTATTTACCAGGAATCCTATTTCCTGAAAATATTAACTGTACTACAAGCCTTGAAAAAGCCTCCGAAGCGGAAATCATTTTTTTTGTCATTCCCTCCAAGTTTTTTCGTTCTGTTGCTCACGTGTTAGCTCCCTACATGCTCTCTTCTTCCAGCAAGACTCTTATTAGTTGCACTAAGGGGATAGAGCCTACGAGTGGAAAACTCATGAGTGATATCCTTGGAGAATTAATACCTACAGCCTCTATTGCCGTTTTATCAGGTCCTAATTTAGCCGGAGAAACAGCTCGAGGACTCCCTGCTGCAGGAGTTCTTGGAAGTAGAGAAGAATCTCATCTTGCCTTGCTTCAGCCGATTTTTCATCAAACACAGTATCGTGCCTACACTAGTACTGATATTGCTGGTATTCAATTAGGAGGAGCTTTAAAAAATATTTTCGCCATTGCTACTGGAGTCTCTGACGGATTAGGAATGGGTGAGAATGCTCGAGCAGGACTTGTGACACGTGCTTTAGCAGAGATGACACGACTCGGCGTTGCTATGGGAGGACGCCCTCAAACTTTTAATGGGCTTAGTGGCATCGGTGATTTGATGGCAACCTGCTTTAGCCCCCAAAGTCGCAATCATCAATTTGGATGGCAACTCGCTCAAGGAAAATCTCCATTAGAAATCGAGCACTCGATGACGATGATTGCAGAGGGTCTCTTTACAGCTCGTAGCGCTCAAGAATGTGCGCGCAAGCTTAGCATTGATACTCCCATTATCGATGAAGTTGTTGCTGTTCTGGATCAAGGAAAATCACCTCAATCCGCTATCAAAGAACTTTTAGGGAGACGTTTGCGCTCTGAGGAAGAGGGTTTGAAAGCAAGTAATAGAAATGCATTATGAGTAGAGTTTTTAAATCTTTTTTCCTAAAAGTACATCGACACTTATTATGCAGTTATTGAGCTTGAATATTTCAAACTAAACTCTCATGAAGCATCGTACAAAGCTCATTATTATAAGACGGGTAAGGATAGTCATGCCGGACTGTCTATTTTCCTAATATCCCAATCACAATTCATGACCAACGCAACAACCATAGAGCTTCCTAGAATCTGTAGAAAATTTAGTATGAAATATCCGGGCTAACCCTATCCTAACTAACACCTCTCTTCTATGCCCTCCCTTCCTCATCTTACTGCACGCGGATTACGTCAGACATATCGACTTGGAAATAGTTCACTTGAAATTCTCCGTGGAATCGATCTGGAAGTAGCCAAAGGAGAGGTGCTCTTTCTTCGTGGTGCTTCTGGAGCAGGCAAATCAACCTTACTCTACACCCTTGCAGGACTTGAGAGACCCAGCGCTGGTGAAGTCATTTTTGAGGGCCATCCCCTTTTTACAATGAAGCACAATCTCCTCTCTTTTCTTCGTAATGAACGTATGGGATTTGTCTTTCAATCCTATTTTTTATTACCTGAGTTAACTGCTTTTGAAAACGTCCATCTTCCTGCAATGCTTCTAGGAAAACCATATGAAGCTAAAGCAAAAGATCTGCTAGACCGCGTGGGACTTGGGAATCGACTCGATCACCTTCCCTCTCAACTTAGCGGAGGAGAGCAACAAAGGGTTGCCATTGCCCGTGCTTTAATGAATAATCCAACAATTCTTTTTGCTGATGAACCTACTGGAAATCTTGATGCTGCCACAGGGGCTACCATTATTGATCTTCTTTTAGAAATGACCCAGCAGGATCGTCGTACTTTAATTGCAGTGACACATGATCCTGTTCTCGCTTCCCGCGGCAATCGAGAACTTCTTATTGTTAATGGATTGATTCAAGAAATCAATTCCTCTCTATGAGCACTCTAGACAACAGCATTCTTTTTTCAGAACAACATCCTATGATGACGCCCATTAGTGTGATGTTTTATGATACAGATGCTGCTGGGGTTGTTCACAACATTGCCTACCTTCGCTTTATTGAAACAGCGCGAACTCTATTAGCCTTAGAATATGGAATGGATTGGGCTACTATGAAGGAAACCTCTGTTTTTCCAGTGGTTCTTCGCACTGAAATTGATTATCGATATCCTGCTCTCTTAGGTGACCTGGTGGAAGTTGAAAGCTGGATTGGAAAAATAAGTGCAGCACGTTTTTGGTGTCATTTTAACATTCATCGCCCCTCTGATGGGCTGCTCTTAGTAACCTGCAAGCAATCTTTGGCTTTTGTTAAAATGCCTGAAGGTAAAGTGCAACGATTGCCAAAAGGCTTTCCAACACCATTTATTCCACGAGCATCTCGGGATGGTGTTAGGTGATCATTCCATTTCATTTTAAAATTAGAATGATCATGTTTCGAAAGATACATCTTACCACCCCTTTTTTCTTAGGTATTCTTGTACTAGGACTTGGGATCTCCTCTCTGCTAGCTTCCGTGCCCCAAGAAGAAAAAGTAATCACTACTGATGAATACCTTTCTTATCTTAATAGCATCGCCCCTAGTGATACAGACCACCTCTATGAGCTTAAGATGGGAGAAGGAGCCCACCAAATCCTACGCCTTGGCACTCCAGGAGAGTATTACTATCTTGCCCCTTTAGAACAAAAGAAAAAGAGCCTGCTGCTCGTTTCCCTTGTAATGTCACAATTCTATTGCGACTGGAAAAATCGAGAAGCATCTGCTTTCTCAAATGAGGTTACTATTGAGCAAGACCCCATTTCTGAACGAGAGAAGAGTAACCTTAGAGAAGATTCACAGGTCTTATTGCCCTATCCCAGGAGCACTCACTACGATCCCTTGCTCTCTTCCAATATTATTATCAATGTCATTTCCCAACTACAGGAAGATCTTGCAATTCCTCAAAACGAAGAAATATCTTGGGATTCATGGGAAATTGGTGGTACTATTTTGTTAGGATTAGTAGCTTTTGGTGGTGCTTCTAGCTGCTCTCATCCTGTAAGAGAGAGAGAGATCAGAGATGATTCTATTCCATACACGAGGAATGATCGCCACATTACCTTTGGTAATAATGAAGAGATAATTCACACCAACTCTCATTTCCTGAAAGGAGAAGATAAAATCCCAATTTTGAAAAATCAATTGGATGTAAGTGATTCAGAAGATGAAGAAATGCTTCACGTGTTTAAGAATCAGTTGTTTTCAAGACAAATGTATTTAGATCGTGAAGATATCGATGATCAAGATCTCTTCAATGAGTCTAGCGCTAATATAAGAGTATTAGAAAATCTCCTATCACCGGAAATTCATCATAAATTTTTTAATGGGATCGTTGATAGCAGAACAATTCAAGAAATCCAAGATCTCATGGCCTCACATCAAAAGATTATTGAATGGACCGAAGATATCAGCATTGACGATCTGAGCATTAATCAACAGACACGTAATCTTAAAAAGCTAACCGACTCTACAAAAAAAATTCTCGATACTAAAATGGGAATTCAGATTCATTCGATTCGAGTTGTTGCTGCCTCTTGTGTTTCAGATCTCATGGATCATGAAGTTAAAAAAGCCACACGAGAAATATTTTATCAGAGTTACTATGATTTGATTTCAAAGAGATATAATCATGCTCACACAAACTTTGATCGTTTGAAACAACTCTACTACTTCTGCCAAGAGCATCAGATTCTCCCACTCAAAGAGCTTCAACAACTTGGAGAGCATGCCAATGCCAATAGCGCTCTTTGCAATAAAGTAGTTAAAAATTTAGAAGAGCTGTCATTCAATCGAGAAGAGCTTCAAGAACAGGATCGATGGTTAGCCCAAGAGACCGATGAGATACATGCCATTATTAATGAGATTAAAAAGAAAGAGATCAGTCCAAATAGCATGATCGAACTAGAAAAGATTACTGCCCCCCTCTTAGAGATAAAATCCTTCAGTGAAGATCCGCATACTAACCCATTAACCCGCATATTTCATACTGATCGTGACGAGGAGGCCGCGAAGGCTGATGGGGCAAGGCGAGTGATGAAGTCTGACGACGGCTGTATGAGTACATACTGCCCGAGGAAGACTTCGAGCTCAACGCAGCATCTATCTGACTTCCCGGCTTTCGTAGTAGATCAGTATGAAATATGCGGGTTAACCCGCATATTTCATACTGATCGTGACGAGGAGGCCACGAAGGCTGATGGGGCACCACCAGCGGTCGGGAAACGGCGGGGGGACTGCCAGAGACTTTCTTTAAGCAGCCCTGAAAGGGCGAGACGAGCAGAAGTGAGCGAGTCAACGCAGAGGAGTAGCAGCGAAAGAATAGATGAAGAATCTATACTCGATGATGAGCTTCGGTAATTTAAAAAACTCCTAGTTAGAGTATTATCAAACCACTTACTTTGTTTTTGTGCCCTTATCAGCTGAGATGGGAGCTTTACTCTCAAGAGCAATAAGTTCAGAGACAGTCACAAATTTATATCCTTTTGATTTAAGCGCATCAATGACTTCAGGTATCGCTTGAATCGTTCCAGGTTTGATATCGTGAGAAAGAGTAATCGCTCCAGGTTTTGCACCAGCGATGAGACGCTGAGCTACCACATTAGCACCTGGACTTTTCCAATCGAGTGGATCGACTGACCAGAGGATAATCGTAAGACCATCTTTCTCCTCGATCATTTTTCCTGTGCGGAGATTGATGGCGCCATAGGGAGGTCTTAACAAGGTTGGCTTTTTTCCAGTTGCTTCTGAAATTGCATCTGAGGTTTTTTGAACCTCTTCTTGAACACGTTGCTCAGAGATTTTAGTGAGCGAAGGATGACTCCAGCTATGATTTCCAATTTCGTGTCCCTCTGCAGCAGCACGTGCTACAATTTCAGGCGAATGAACAACATTTTGTCCAATCACAAAAAAGGTCGCCTTTACCCCTTTTTCTTTCAAAATATCTAAAAGGCGGGGAGTGAGTGTGGGACTAGGACCATCATCAAAAGTCATGGCAATATAGGGGCCATCAACATGTACGGAGCTATATTTGCGATAGCTTGGAGTGGTCTCATCAGAGACTTTGGAGGAGTGGGGATCACCTTCGGAAGGAAGGAGCATTTGAGGAGCTTCAGTGGTCCCAGTTAACTCAGAAATTTCCGTTGATGTTACTGGAGGAGATGAAACAGAGGGTTCCACACCCCAACCCACAGAAGAAAGAAGCACGAAAATAGTAAATAATGGAGAGAAAATGAGGCTTTTATTCTTCATGAAAAATAGGACTTCAACAGATAATATTATCAAAAATATTTTTTAAGGTTCCAGAAAAACTAATTCATACTATCTTGTACGTCAACGTTCGATCTTGTGCATTGAATTTATGAATGAAAAAAAATCCCCTTTACCCACCTCTATTGAATCTGCATTAGAGCGATTGGAAACAATTGTGAACACCATTGAAACAACACCACCTCCACTGGAGACCTTGATTAATCGTTATGAGGAGGGAGTAGCTCTTTTAAAATTGTGCCAAGAAAAATTAACCACAGCAGAGCAACGCATTGATATTATTTCGCGAAATGCTCGGGGTGAAGCTTCATTAAAGCCATTTGATTCAACAGTCGACTAAGCCGCTCTCTCAATATTAGGAGCGAGAAGAAAAAGGACTCACTAAAGATAGGGCTTGTGACCTGTGGCAAATTATAAAATTATCTTCTACTTGCCAGCACGACTTTTCATTTTCATGACTCATTTCCTAGCAGCGCCCCTTTACTGACAAAGAAATCGAGGTTGTTATTTTTTATTGTGAGCCAACCTAACTTCATCGATTCACGAGATGCACTGCATGCGTTGCCAGAGGCCGATCTCCCTGCATTAGCGGAAGAAATCAGGCAAGAACTCATCACCTCACTTTCACAGACAGGAGGCCACCTCGGACCTAACTTGGGAGTTGTAGAATTGACCATTGCCCTTCATCGCGTCTTTAACACTCCCGATGACAAGCTTCTTTTTGATGTCAGCCATCAAGGTTATATTCATAAAATGCTCACGGGTCGTCGTGATCGCTTAGCAACCATTCGCCAGCATGGGGGACTTAATGGATTTTTATTACGCAGCGAAAGTGAGCACGATTGTTATGGTGCAGGACATGCTGGAACAGCTCTTTCAGCAGCACTTGGAATGGCTGCAGCACGGGATCACTACCATGGGAAAGAGCATGTGGTAGTCGTGGCTGGTGACGCCGCTTTTACTTGTGGCTCCAGCTATGAAGCCTTAAATAATGTAGCGGCTACCACACAACGTCTCATTGTGGTTTTAAATGACAACAAATGGTCGATTGCTAAAAATACCGGAGCGATTGCTCAACATTTTAATCGTATTACCACAAGCCCTGCTTACGCTCATCTTCACGAACAAGCGGCTAAATTTGTAGAATGGATTGGTGGAAAAAGAGCTCGTCATCTCGCTCACAAAATAGAGACGAGTTTTAAACAAATCCTTTTACCTAGTGTCATTTTTGAAAACCTAGGTCTTCGATACTATGGCCCTATTGATGGCCACAATATTCCACTACTCATTCGGACCTTTGAATTTCTTAAGACTCAGCAAGAGCCTGTTATTCTCCATATTTTAACAGAAAAAGGGAAAGGCTATGCCCCTGCTATTGCTAAGCCTGATAAGTTTCATGGACTTGGAAAATATCAACCTGAAACCGGAGAGACCGATATTGCAGCAACCCCCACCTACTCTGAGATCCTTGGGAAATCACTCTCTACTTTTGCCGATCAAGACCCATCACTCGTGGCTATCACAGCTGCTATGCCGGATGGAACAGGTTTAATACATTTTTCCAAGCGGCATCCTAACCGATTTTATGATGTTGGTATCGCTGAAGGTCACGCTGCACTTTTTGCAGCAGGGATGGCAACACAAGGAATGAAGCCGTTCCTAGCTATCTATTCAACCTTTATGCAGCGGGCTTTTGATATGCTTGTCCACGATATTGCACTTCAAAACCTCCATGTTAATCTCTGCATGGATCGGGCTGGACTCTCCGGAGATGATGGCCCAACACACCATGGCCTTTTTGACATTGCCTATCTACGCGCTATCCCCAATGTGATTCAAATGCAGCCCAAAGATGAGGAGGAATTTGTTGATATGCTCTGGACGATGTCCCAGGCTAAAAAAGGATTGATGGCTATTCGTTACCCTCGGGGAGCAGGCACTGGAGCGATTCCTAAAAAAAATCCTCAGCTTCTTTCCATCGGTCATGCAGAAGTACTACTCGAGGGAAAAGATGTGGCTCTTTTTGGATTAGGAAATTTTTGTTCAATAGCGCAAGAAGTTGCTCTTTTACTTGCTGCACACGGCATTGAGGCCGCTGTCATTAATCCTCGCTGGATTAAACCACTTGATACAAAAACTCTTTCTCTCTTTGCAAAAAAAACGAATTTGATTGTTACACTAGAAGATCATGCTCTTCTTAATGGCTTTGGAACTGCAGTTGCTGAGCATCTTGAAGATGAGCAGATAAAAACGCCCCTCGTCCGTATCGGCTGGCCAGATCAATTTATTGAGCATGGATCTCTCCCAATTTTACGAAAAAAATATGGCCTCACCCCAGAGGCAATCGCAGAAAAAATCCTCTCTTTTTATAATTCACTCCCTTCGTCCAGCAAGAGCCTTGAATAGGATAAGTAGAGAATTTTTTTTACAGAGATCATGACTCACTTCTTTTCATAAGGCTTTTGTAATTCTTATTGCCGTTAAGCCACTTTTACTTTAGAAATCACACTCCCCATTTTTAAAATCCCTAGTCATTTATGAATTCTCAAATTATCGAGCAAGCCTCACAAGTTGTCCCCAACAAACAACTCCTTATTAATATGGTTAGCAAGCGTGTGCGTCAGCTCATGGCAGGTAGTCGTCCTTTGATTGACAATTCTTATAACATGGGACTTGCTGATATTGCTCTTTCAGAAATTGCTGCAGGTAATGTTTCTATCTTAAATTTACTCTCCGAGAAAGACACCCTGGAATAGTCGATCGACTCCTATCGCAGTAGGAGCATTATAGGCCGGTCCATTTTTGAGTTCTTATGAGCGCTGATATCGTACTGAATCGAAAAGCGCTTCGTGATTTTGAAATCTGTGATCGTGTAGAGGCAGGTATTTCTTTGCTAGGGACAGAGGTGAAATCAATTCGCAACGGCCATGTTGATCTACTTGGTGCTTTTGCTCGAGTCGAGAAAAAAGGGGTTTTTCTCTATGATGCAACGATTCAGGCCTATGCCCAGGCAAGTCACGAAACCCATGATCCCAAGCGCCCCCGCATGCTACTTCTCCATAAAGGAGAAATAAGTCGCCTAGCAGAACAAACCTTACGCCATGGCCGAGCACTACCGGCACTCCGACTTTATTGGAAAAAAGGAAAAGTCAAAGTGGAGATAGGCATTGGTAAAGGAAAAAATGCTGGTGATAAACGGCACGATTTGAAAAAGAAAGATGCTGATCGTGAAATGAAACGAGAGGTTGTCCGATTTGAGAAAAATCACAATCTCAAGCGCTAATTTTTGATCACTTTTGTATCATTGATGTAGAATCGAATGACTGGGATTATAAAAACATGCTCCTCCTGATCGATAATTACGATTCTTTCACCTATAACTTAGTTCATTATTTTGGAGAACTTGGAGCAGAGCCACTGGTGGTGCGGCACGATAAGATCACTCTTGAAGAGGTTCAGGCGCTCCGACCAAATTCTCTCTGCATCTCCCCTGGACCAGGAAGGCCTTCCGATGCGGGTATCAGCAAGCAGCTTATTGAATCATTCAGTGGAATAATCCCCATCCTAGGGGTCTGCCTCGGTCATCAATGCATTGCGGAAGTTTTTGGAGGGGAGATTATCCAAGCTTCAAGACTGATGCATGGAAAGACCTCTTTAATACACCATGATGGAAGCGCACTTTTTCAAAATCTTCCAAATCCTTTTTCAGCAATGCGCTATCATAGCCTCTTGGTACGACGGGAAACATTCCCATCATGCTTAGAAATCAGCGCAGAAACAGAGGAGGGTGAAATCATGGCACTTCGTCATCAGGAATTTCCACTCTGGGGAGTTCAATTTCATCCTGAGTCTATTTTAACCCAGGAGGGAAAACTACTACTCAGAAACTTTTTGAAGATAAGCGCTCCCAGACCCAGCGTATTACAAAACTAAGATCCTCAACACATGCAGCGATGAGGTTTGGGAGCCTTGAAATACCAAAGGAGCCCCCAGCAATATTGAGATAGAGTGCTGCAGTAAAACGAGCATGATCTTTTTGAATCAAGATATTTTCTCGTAACAATGGATAGGATAGCTTGCGATACAATTCCCAAAAGGCTGTTTGCTTAGTAGGGAAACGCCAACCTTGCAAAAGAGCTCGTTCTTGTTGCGAAAGATCCTCTCGAAAAATTTCTTCAGCCAAGCGCTCCGAGATGATCGAAATTTCTTGAAGCGTCTGCTGTTGATTTTTCTGGGACAAAGAATGAGATAAATGTCGATAGCAGATCAAGCGCTCTGAGAGATTTTTTGTTTCATATCCACCAGCCATGAGTCTACCCCAAAGATCGTAATCTTGTGCAATGTGATAAGTGGCATCGTACCCTCCTAGGAAGCGCACAATATCTGTTTGAAACAAAACAGAGGTATGTAAAAAAGGATTCGCTATTGGTGCGCTCCAATAAATGACCTCCTGTCGTAAAGGAACATCCAATAACCCAACAAGACGATCTAAGGAATCAATCATGAAACCACAACTGCCTACTAATGCCAGAGTCGGATGGTGTGAAACACAATTCATTTGCTGCTCCAAGCGCGTTGGCAAAGAGAGATCATCTGCATCTTGCCTAGCAGTCCATTTTCCACGGACCTCATTGAGACCTTGATTCAAACAGGCTGTTTGGCCTTTGTTGACCTCATTTTGAATCACTCGAATACGTTGATCTTTCCATGCATACTCTTGTGCAATCTTCACTGAATCATCCGTTGATGCATCATCAACAATTAAAAATTCCCAATCGCTGAATGTCTGGTGAGAGATACTCTCAATTGATTTTGCTAAATATTTTTCTGCATTGAAAACAGTCATCAAGACAGAAACAAGAGGTGGAGGTGGCTTCATAAAGGAATTCTGCGGTTTCTTAGTAGAGAGATAAAAATCTCTTGGTGCCTGGCTACCCAACGCTTTTGGTCAAAGAGAGCCTCTGCACGAATTCGTGCAGCATAGGCGTAGGATTCAAAATGAGGAACTATTTTTAAAACACCTTTTGCTAAGGCTGCTCCGGTCGGTGTGATCATTTGACTCCAATCAAGCGGCGCTGGAATTAACACCCCTGACTCTTCATCAACAAGCTCCAGAAGACCTCCAGAAGCAGATCCAACAACAGGACATCCCGAGGCTAATGCCTCCAAAACAACCGTAGGACACGGATCGAGATATTTTGGATGAAGCACGATGTGATGAGATTGATAAAGCCTTACTGCCTCTCCTTGACTGAAGGGAGGCAGAAGAGTCACGCGTGCAGTGAGTCCAAGACGTCCTATTTCACGCTTCACTAATGCGACCCCTTGAGGCCATTCACATTTTCCAGCGATTGTTAAAACAGCATCGCATCCAGCATCAACTAAATTTTTCAAACACTCCAATGTTGAAAAAACACGTTCAGCATAACCATGGGTGCCAAGAGTCAAGAGGCGTAGTGGAGAGAGTGGAGGACGTATGGGTGAAGGAAAATAAGTACCAAGATCAATCGGATTAAAAAGAATTTCACTGGGTGCTAAGCAGGGCCCTAAAAAAAACTCTGCTGACTCCCGACAAAAAGCACTTTGATAAATGACATAATCTGCCAATGCTCGCAATCGCCTCATCGGAGCATTATGACCCTCCGTTCCCTCCCCTGCCCATGCAGGATACCCTACTCCATTTTGATTCCAAACGAAGATCATTCCGCAGCGGCGTGCCTTCTTAACGAGGTCCTGGGAAAAGGGAGGTTGAGCACTGCTCACCAAATAGAGAATGTTGCTTTTTTTTTCATTGATTGAAAAAGCATCACGTAATGCAAGAAGCTTGACTGCTCCACCATGAATAACAGTACGGTTTTCTAAAACTCTCCCTAAAGCTAGTATAGGCTCTGAGGCATTGGAATGTTCCACCTCACGTCGTCTCCACCAAAAAAAAAGTCGCTTTGGAAAAAAGAAACAGCGACGCATCAACGATAAAAAAAACATCTTCATACAAGCAGTTTTCTAATTTCTTCTAGAATATTTTTCTGAGGCTTCCATCCTGTAAGTTTAGAAAATTTCGAAGAGTCGATGCAAGAATGAGCTACATCCCAAGCGTAGCGTTCATGGTATTGAACCGACAAAACAACATTCAATGCCTGCTCTACTGCAAGTGCTAATTCCAAGATAGAAAAATTGTTCCCTGAACCTATATTAAAAATACCACTAGTTGGTAGGCTTAAAGCCGCTTGTAAGGCGGAGAGAAAATCATCGATCCAAAGGTAATCCTTACTACAACGGCCGTCGCCCCAGATTGTGACCGTTTCTTGCGTGTTTGCTGCTGCAATCATGCGAGGAAGAATTCCCTGTGGATATTTTGGGTTAGAAAGAAAACCAAGAACATTAGTAATCCGTAACAAAATAGGCTGGAATGAAGAGTCCTCCTGGGAGGCCTTAAGAATCATTTCTTCTGCTAGCAACTTATTCTGAGCATATCGACTGATAGGACGAGTAGCACCTTGTTCTGTCACGGGCTCTTCTACGGTATTTCCATAGACGGAGGCAGAAGAAAAAAATAAAAATCGAAGTTTCTTTGATTCTTTTGAAGCAAGCCTTGCAGCCTCTAATAACTTTTTTAAAAGCGGTATATCTTCACGCTCCTCACGCCCAGGATCCTGCTCGCTTATAAAAGGAACGGTGCTCCAAGCAGCATGAATCACTGAATCAAAAGTGGCCATTACCACAGGATCCAAAAGGTCATTGAGTTTTTGAAACTCCTCTCCCCCTGTACGCGAAAAAAGAACAACATCGTATCCTGCATTATTCAGAAAATTGGCTACAAGACCTGCTAATCGACCACGTCCGCCGGTGATTGCGATTCGACTTGGAGCCTCTTGTTTTTTTAATGTTTCAGAAGATATTTTCATGAGCAGCAGACTTAACCCGAATATTTCATACTGATCGTGACGAGGAGGCCGCGAAGGCAGATGGGGCAAGGCGAGCGATGAAGTCTGACGACGGCTGTGTGTATACACACTGCCCGAGAAAGACTTCGAGATCAACGCAGCATCCATCTAACTTCCCGGCTTCCGCAGTAGATCGGGATGAAATATTCGGGTTAACCCGAATATTTCATACTAAAGTGTCATGAGGCGCCGTGCAAAGCTCATTAGTACAAGGCGGAAGAAGGATTGTGACGCCGGTCTGTAGGAGTCCCTACTGCACACGTCAAAATGGGGGTTTTTGTGATAATCACTCTATCATATTTCCTGAATGAATTTTTATGAGATAGGGTGGTCCTTTGATAGGACTAAAATTTGACTCCTAAACTCCAGAAAATATTTTGACTCATGAGGTCTTGATTTCCTGCTGCTGCATTGTAGAAGAATGAAGTATCCC
>Ga0114975_10000929_pt1 | contig 21356 bp, 25 predicted proteins | sample S_130626_EF_Meta_FD_87031 | JGI IMG/M metagenome (GOLD analysis project Ga0114975, IMG submission 87031) | Freshwater microbial communities from Lake Simoncouche, Canada to study carbon cycling - S_130626_EF_MetaG | ecosystem: Environmental > Aquatic > Freshwater > Lake | place: Lake...
ATTCCTGCTGATTACGAAGTGTCAATTTCAAGTAAAAAGATATCTCGGTTCACACATGGTAATAATGTTTACTTTATCGCAGTTGAGGCTGACTCTACATTTGAATAAACTATTTGGGATATATTATGCATTTGCGAAAAGAAAATTTAGCAATAGTCACACGTGAGATAGCAGAAGACAGGTGGGTTACTAATTTAGATTCTACAAAATCTAGAGCAGTCTCATGGTGTAAATGTTGTCGCGAAAATAAACCTCTTAGTGCGTTCTATCTAAAACCAAAAAGAGATAGGAAACATTTAAATGATGTTCGTTCATATTGCTGTGTTTGTTTTGATATTCAAGTGAAACATTCTAGAGACATACGAGAACAAAAAAACGTGGATAATTCTTTAAATAAATTATTTTGCTTTCTTGAATAGGATTATATTATGAGTGACCAATATTTGTGGGTTGAGAAGTATCGTCCAGCCACGATTGATGAATGTATTCTTCCTGAGAAACTTAAACAAACTTTCAAAGAATATGTTGCAACAGGTGAGTTGCCTACCTTTCTGTTCTCAGGAACAGCTGGTGTGGGTAAGACCACAGTGGCTCGTGCGTTATGTAATGAAGTTGGTGCCGATGTTTTGTTTATTAATGGATCTGATGAAGGTCGTTCCATTGACACATTACGTACAACCATTAAGGGATTTGCGTCAACTGTTTCGTTGACTGATGCTAAGAAGGTAGTTATCCTCGATGAGGCAGACTATATGACTGCTGCATCAGTACAACCAGCCTTACGTGGATTCATTGAAGAGTTTTCAAACAACTGTCGGTTTATCTTTACTTGTAACTTTAAGAACAAGATTATTGAGCCATTACATAGTCGATGTGCTGTGATTGACTTTAAGATTGATAACGCAGAGAAGCCAGCTATCGCTGCAGGTTTCTTTAAACGTGTTACTCAAATTCTGAAGACAGAAGGTATTGATTATGATACAAAGGTAGTGGTTGAGTTAATTAACAAACACTTTCCTGACTATCGTCGTATTCTAAATGAGTTGCAACGCTACTCAGTATCTGGAAAGATTGATGCTGGGTTACTTGTCAATATGTCTGATGAGTCCTATAAAACTTTGGTTGACTATCTAAAGGACAAAGACTTTAAGAAAACACGACAGTGGATTGCTCAGAACTCTGACATTGAAACTAGTTCTCTATTTGATCATCTGTATGATAAAGCCAGTGATTATTTAGACCCAGCAAGTATTCCTACAATGGTTCTTGTTCTAGCCGACTATCAATACAAAGATGCGTTTGTGGCTAATCATGAACTAAATACTATGGCTGCGATGACAGAGATTATGATGCAGTGTAAGTTTAAGTGAGAATACTATGGATGACTTTATTGCATTAGTTGCTGCGCTGATTGTTGGGGGAGTAATTGGTTGGACACTGAGGGAAGTTATTGCTATAAGAAAGATACATAATTTAATACATTCTTCAGGCGACTTTTCAAGAAATATTATTAAAATTAGAATAGAACATAGTAAAGGTATATTCTACATTTACAATATGGAAACCAACGAATTTATGGCACAGGGTGACACTCGAATCATAGTTGAGCGTAACCTCAGAGAAAGATTTCCAGATACATTGTTTGCTGCCACTAATGAAAATCTAAGAGAGGTATTTACAAATGACTCCCTTTGATTTTTTAACTGCGATAAATGACACCAAGAAAGATCTAATCAAGGAGGATCCTAGTAACGAGAAAGAGTACTCTGCATATATGGTAAATAGGGGACTGTCATATTTCCCCGATACAGTTATGTATGCGAATGAAATGAATCAAAGAACTCATATTTCCAACAAATGGCAATTTCAGTTTTTACTAAATAGTATACCAACGCAAAAAAAGAAACGATTTTCCAAGTGGTTTAAGCGTGAAGAGGAAAATAATCTTAGACTGGTCATGGATTGCTACGGCTACTCCAGTGAAAAAGCGAGACAAGTTCTTGGAATTTTAACTCCAGAACAATTGAAAACTATTGAAGAAAAACAATATATAGGTGGTAGAAAATGACAGTTGAAATGATCTATTATGATTGGAAGCCAGAGTCCATGCTTGAAGTGATTTTGCCTGAGCCAGATAACTTTTTGAAGATTCGAGAAACCCTTACTCGTATTGGAATTGCGTCTAGAAAAGATAAGAAACTATATCAATCTTGCCATATATTACATAAGCAAGGTAGATATTACATAGTGCATTTTAAAGAACTCTTTGCCTTAGATGGTAAAGAATCGAATATTACAGCTGGAGATATAGAACGTAGAAATACAATCTCTGGTTTGTTACAAGATTGGGGACTACTGAAGATGTTAGATTCATCTAAAGTTGAACCAAAAGCATCACTCTCCCAGATCAAAGTGGTTAGCCATAAAGAAAAGGAAGAGTGGGAATTAGTGCCTAAATATAATATAGGCAGAAAAATTAGTAATCATTAACTTTGGAGATATTATGACTGAGACTGTACAACAACCCACTATTACCCTTGAATTGACACTTGACGAAGTAAATGCTATTTTAGCATCGCTTGGCAAGCATCCTTTTGATACTATCTTTATGTTAGTTCAAAAGATTCAGCAACAGGGTTCTGCTCAGATTCAAGCAGCAGAAGCAGCAGCAAATGCTGGGACTAATACCGTAAACCCAGCAGAAATTAACTAAATAGTTTTATTGGCTTCACCTTAGGACCGCTAAGTAACGAAGCGTATAAAGCGGATACGACGTACGGTATCGCTGGAATCGTAACCAGCAAACTCTATGCTCAATTGAGGTAGAGTATTTTATAACCTCGCTTAATAGGAGAAAACCATGGGAAACACATTTCCAAATATTGCATTGTTCGGTCAAGGTTTCAAAGACTTTGATAAATTTTTTGTTGGTTTTGAAGACTCTGCGCAACATCTGCAGAAACTACATGATGATCTAACCAAAAACATCCCCAACTACCCACCATATAACATTCGTAAGAATGATGAAAATCATTACACGATTGAAATTGCTGTCGCTGGATTTGGTGAGTCAGAAATTGACATTACCATTGATGGTGGCAAATTAATTGTAAAGGGTAATGTGGATAGTGCGACCGATGCATTGGAAGACAATTTCTTGTTTAAAGGAATAGCTACTCGAGCATTTACTCGAGCCTTTGCTATTGATGACCACATTGAAGTTAAAGATGCAGAGTACTTTAATGGAATGCTTAAAATTGCTTTGGAGCGTATGATTCCAGACGAAAAAAAGCCAAAGAAAGTTAAGGTAAACTCTAGAACTGGTAAACAGTTACTAAAGGAAGATGCAGATGAATAACTTTTTTAAATATTGTAAAGATATATGCTATAGCATATTTGTTGGAATTGAGAAATATAGGTCTCGTAAAAAGAACTAATATTCAAAATGTGGTAAAATAGAAAGTCTTCGGACTTTCTATTGTTCATAAATAAACGTATGAACAATAAAGCAAGATACTTTCCAAACATGACTACCTTCACTGCCGTTAGGAGGGGAGAGTGGCGTTTCAAAGTATCTGTGTGTGGTAATAAGTTTGTTCTTATTGTTGCACAACATGTATATAATGGAGATGCTATTATTAAATACTTTACTACTTTTATAGACGCATCTAATTTTATTGATGCATTAGTTGAACAGGATAATCATGACAGTAAAAATATTTAAAATGATCAATGGTGAAGTACTCATTGCTCATATCATTACCACAGAACATGGATCAGGTCATCATGTGGTTGAAAATGCAGCAACCATCGCCATACAAGAAAAGAATGGGAGTGTTGGTGTTGGACTTGCTCCGTACATGCCATATGCTTCTGCAAGAATTAATCTCAGAATAAATGCAATTGCATCAGAAGGTGATCCAGATCGCCAACTTGAAAATGAATACAGTAGACTCTTTGGGTCTGGTATTGTACTTGCAAACATAGTACCAAACTAATCCTTTACTTTTTTCCTACTTTAAGGTATAATAAAATATACCTAAGGAATATTCATTATGTTTATGTTTGATATCGAAACTCTTGGAGTAGAATCTACTAGTGTGATTCTTTCTGCTGCTCTCATTCATTTTGAGATTGGTAAAGATTACACTTATGAAGAACTACTCGAGAATTCACTATTTGTCAAGATAAATGTTCAGCAACAAATCAAAGAACTAAAACGTGTGGCGCAAAAAGACACCATTGATTGGTGGGGTAAACAACATGAGCATGTTCGTAACGTAAGTCTAAAGCCATTACCCTTAGATATATCTCCACTAGAAGCAGTGCGCTCTCTGCGTGAATATGCTTCTCAGTTTCCAGAGAAAGATCAAACAATTTGGGCACGTGGTTCTCTTGATCAAATGTGTATAGATTCTTTGACAAGGCAACTTGACCAAGAACTAATTTTCCCTTATAATAACTGGAGAGATATGCGTACTGCCATTGACCTGTTAAAAGATACAGGAAAGAATGGTTACTGTGATATCATCCACCCAACTTTTAAATCACACAACGTCATTAAACATCATCCCGTACATGACTGTGCGCTTGATATAATGATGCTGATCTATGGAAAATAATGTATACAAACATCTATCAATATGGTAGTAAAATGCTGGTTCGTGGTTATGATGTTAAAGGAAACCAGTACAAACGCAAAGAAGATTTTCAACCTACAATCTTCGTTCCTTCAAAGACCCCAACAGATTACAAAACGCTTCAGGGTAATTACGTAGCATCATTACATCCTGGATCTATGCGTGATACTAAAGAATACATCGATCGTTATAAAGACGTAGAAGGTTTCGAGATTTATGGAAATAATAATTTTGTTTCTCAATATATTTCTGATAACTTCAAAGGTGAATTGAAGTTTGATATTGAAAAGATTCGTATCTGGACTATCGATATCGAGACCAGTACCGAGTCTGGGTTCCCCAATATGAAAACTGCCAATGAAGAGATCCTTCTTATTACGTTGCAAGACAATGCGACAAAGAGAGTGATTACCTTTGGTAGTAAACCCTATGCTAATACTGATAAGAATGTTCAATATCGTTATTCCACAAACGAACTTGATTTGCTTCGAGAGTTTATCAACTATTGGTCATTGAACACACCAGATATTGTTACTGGTTGGAACTGTAATCTGTTTGATATTCCATATCTTATCCGTCGTATTGATTCAACTCTAGGCGATACCTACAGTAAGAAACTATCACCATGGGAAAGTATTCGTGAGAGTACTATTACCATTCGTGGTAATGAAGAGACTGCTTATGACATTCATGGTGTCGCTGTTCTAGATTACCTTGACCTCTATAAGAAGTACACCTACTCTGCTCAAGAATCATATCGCTTAGATCACATTGCATTTGTTGAACTTAATGAACGCAAGAAAGAAAATCCAGGTAACTCGTTCAAAGAATTCTACACTGATTATTGGAAAGAGTTCGTTGAGTATAATATACAAGACGTGGGATTGGTAGATAGACTCGAAGACAAGATGAAGTTGATTGAATTGCAAATTACCATGGCGTATAATGCTAAGATCAATTATGAAGATGTGTTCTCACAGGTACGTATGTGGGATGCCATTATCTATAATCACTTACGTGACAAAGGTATTGTCATACCGCAGAATAACTCCAGTCGAAAAGACTCTCAGTTTGAAGGTGCGTTTGTTAAAGACCCCATCGTTGGTATGCATAAGTGGGTTGCTTCCTTTGACTTGAACAGTCTGTATCCTCACCTAATTATGCAATATAATATCTCTCCCGAAACATTGCTTCCTGGTAAGATGAATGTCACTGTTGACCAGTTGCTAAACAAAGAGATTAATACTACAATGTTGAAGGAAGAGAACATTACGCTGACTGCCAATGGCATCTCATATACTAAAGAGAAACAAGGATTCCTACCTGCAGTTATGGGGGAGATGTATAATAATCGTTCACGTTTTAAGAAGCAGATGTTAAAGGCACAACAAGAATATGAACATGATAAGAAGAACAATGACCTACGCAAAGAGATTAGTCGACTGAATAATTTGCAGATGGCTATGAAGATTGCATTGAACTCTGCTTATGGTGCTTTGGGTAATCAATATTTCCGTTACTTTGATGTCCGTATGGCTGAGGGTATCACAACATCTGGTCAGCTGTCTATTCGTTGGATGGCGAATAAGTTAAACATCTTCATGAACAAGACATTAAAAACTACTGACAAAGATTATGTCATTGCTATTGATACTGATTCAATCTATCTTACCTTTGAAGATCTCGTTGAGCAGACCTGTGTTGGTAAAGATACTAATCAAAAGATTGCTTTCATGGATAAGATCTGTGAAGATGTATTCCAACCATTCATCGACAAAGGTTATAGTGAACTCGCTGAGTATATGAACGCATATGATCAAAAGATGCAGATGAAGCGAGAAGTTCTAGCCGATAAGGGATTGTGGACTGCAAAGAAACGATATATACTTAATGTTCATAACTCTGAGGGTGTTCAGTATGCAACACCAAAGTTAAAAGTTATGGGTCTTGAGATGGTAAAGTCGTCAACACCACAGATCATCCGTAACAAGTTGAAAGAATCAATTAATGTTATTCTTGAGGGCGACCAGTCTGCTTTGCATAAATTTATTATTAACTTCCGTAAAGAGTTTAATCAATTGCCAGTTGAACAGATTGCATTTCCTCGTTCTGTTAATAATCTTCAACAATATACTTCTTCATCAAATATCTATGGTAGTGGTACTCCGATGCATGTAAGAGGTGCTTTACTTTACAATCACTATCTCAAGAAGAATAATCTTGAAGGTAAGTATCCTCTTATTCGAGAAGGTGAAAAGATTAAATTTGTTTATTTAAAAGTGCCGAATATCATTCAAGAAAACATTATCTCTTTTACTAATGAGTTGCCAAAAGAGTTGGATCTACATAGATATGTAAACTATGACCTTCAATTTGAAAAAGTATTTCTCGATGCAATACAAATTATTATTCAATCTTTAGGTTGGGGTGTTGAAGAGAAAGCATCACTGGAGAGTTTCTTTGGTTAAAAATATTAGATTAGTTAGAAGCAATATTGATGTTAGCAAGATACTTGCAGAGATTAACAAGTATCCTAGCGACTGGGATATGCAAAAGAAACTGGAGAATGCTGACCAGAATCATGAACTACAAGTGTCAGTACTTCAGTTAGTAATTGGAGCAGTAAAAGAAGCTGGTGAGCATCCAAAAGATAGTGAGTTGTCAGTTAAGACACCAATCTATAAAAAATATACGGAGACTCGTCGTTGGCTCCGCAAGAATGGATGCGCAAATTTTCATCGCCTCGCTTTTCTTAAACTTGCGATTGGTAATAGTGTCGGAACACATATTGATGAAGGTAGTTACTATCTTACAAGAGACCGATACCATTTATCAATACAAGGAGAATACAAATACAAAGTTGGAGACCAAGAAGTTATTATCAAACCTGGAACATTCTTTTGGTTTAATAATAAAGTACCCCATGGTACTCTGAATGTTGGAAATGAACCTAGAATTACAATGGTTTTTGATTTGCCACATTCTGCTTCAAATCCATAATTACATGCTTTACTTAAAAAGAATTATCAGGTATAATTATATAATACTCCATGAAAGGATAACATGAGCATACTAGACAAAATTAAAAAGAACACAACTATCAAGGATTCTTCTGTCCTTGCGACATCAAAATTCTTTCAGAAGAAAGATATGATACCCACTTCGATTCCTGCTATCAACGTAGCATTGAGTGGTCGTCTTGATGGTGGCTTAACTCCAGGACTCACAATGTGGGCTGGTCCAAGCAAACACTTTAAGACTGCCTTCAGTTTATTGATGGCTAAATCTTACATGGACAAATATGAAGATGCTGCACTACTCTTTTATGACTCTGAGTTTGGTACTCCTCAGTCTTACTTTGACAGCTTTGGTATTGATACAAACCGAGTTATTCATACTCCGCTTACAAATGTTGAACAGTTGAAGTTTGATATCATGCAACAACTCGATGGTGTTGAGCGTGGCGACCATTTAATCATTGTTATTGATTCGATTGGTAATCTGGCTTCAAAGAAAGAAGTTGAAGATGCCATGGAAGGCAAGTCTGTTGGCGACATGACTCGTGCGAAACAGATGAAGAGTTTGTTCCGTATGATTACACCTCACCTAAATCTGAAAGACATTCCCTTGGTTGTAGTTAATCATACCTACATGGAGATTGGCTTATATCCAAAGGCAATCGTTGGTGGTGGCACTGGCTCGTACTACTCAGCTGATAATATCTTTATCCTTGGTCGTCAGCAAGAAAAAGATGGTACTGAACTAATGGGTTATAACTTTATTATCAACGTAGAGAAATCTCGTTATGTTCGTGAGAAAGCGAAGATACCTGTCACTGTTATGTTTGATGGAGGTATATCTAAGTGGTCTGGTCTGCTTGAGATGGCACTTGAGTCTGGTCATGTAGTTAAACCTTCTAATGGTTGGTACTCACGTGTTGATAAATCCACTGGTGAAATAGAAGAAAAGAAGTGGCGTATTAAAGACACTGACACAAAAGAATTTTGGCTACAGGTTCTAATGGATAAATCTTTTCAACAGTGGGTAACTGAAAACTATCAGATATCATCTGGATCTATTATGCAAAATATGGATGATGATGAAATTGAAAAAGAACTAGCAAAGATCGATGATTAAATATACATTTGTTGAGAAAGCTGAGGCGACTGGTGAATATACCGTCGCCTTAAAGTTTTTGGAAGGTAAGTATGAGGGAATGGTGTTCTCATATGGCAAAGTCGAATTCAAAGAACATGGTGACGAAGATGCCGTTACTTTAAAGTTTGACTATGAGATACATAAGAATCCTGGAAACATTGACACCTTTGATAAAGACGAGGTAGAATATATTTTAGGTGGATTCCTTCAAGAACTTATCAAAGAGCAGGTTGAAAAGAAAGAAATAATTTACACTGGTGGAACTGATTAATGCGAATTGAAAAAACGATTCTTTCGAATCTTGTACATAATGAACAGTATTGCCGTAAGACTTTACCCTTCGTAAAGATTGATTATTTCTCTGATCGTACAGAGAAAATGGTTGCTGATGAGATTACAAAGTTTTATGAAATCTATAACAAACCAATCACATTAGAAATACTTGCTATTCAGTTAAGTAATCGAACTGATATTTCTACAGATATTAAAGAAATTGATACATATATTAATGAATTGGTTTTAACAGAAACAAATGAAGACTGGTTGATTCTAGAAACTGAAAAGTTTTGTAAACAGCGAGCAGTATATAATGCTATTCTAGCATCAATCAAAATTATTGAAGGTAAAGATGACAAACGTAACCAAGAGGCTATTCCCAGCTTACTTTCTGATGCACTTGGTATTAGTTTCGATCGTCATGTTGGCCATGATTATCTTGAGGATTTTGATGGTCGTTATGATTTTTATCATAGACTTGAAGAGAAGATTGCTTTTGATTTGGAACTCTTTAATAAAATCACCAAAGGTGGGCTCTCAAAGAAAACACTAAACGTAGCATTGGCTGGTACTGGTGTTGGTAAATCTTTGTTCATGTGTCACTTTGCTGCTTCAACTTTGATGCAGGGATTAAATGTATTATACATAACTATGGAGATGGCAGAAGAACGTATCGCTGAACGTATTGATGCGAATCTTCTTAATCTTGGTATGGATGAACTGAAGGTTATCGACAAAGATATTTTCACTAATCGTATTGTAAAGGTTCAACAGAAAACACAGGGTAAACTAATCATCAAAGAATATCCAACTGCCTCTGCGCATACTGGGCACTTTCGTTCTTTGCTTGAAGAACTAAAACTCAAACGTGACTTCCTCCCTGATGTTGTTATTATTGATTACCTTAATATCTGTGCAAGTCAACGTATGAAGATGGGCGCCAGTGTAAACTCTTATACATATATAAAGAGCATAGCAGAAGAATTGCGTGGTCTTGCAGTTGAGTATAACGTACCTTTGCTGTCGGCAACTCAGACTACTCGGTCTGGTTTTGCAAATACTGACGTAGAATTAACTGATACATCTGAATCATTTGGATTGCCAGCCACCTGTGACTTTATGTTTGCGTTAATGACCAGTGAAGAACTGGATGCGTTGGGTCAGATTATGGTTAAGCAGTTGAAGAATAGATATGCTGATCCAAATTATTATAAAAGATTTGTTGTAGGTATTGACAGATCGAAGATGAGGCTTTATAATGTAGAAGTGAGTGCGCAAGCGAATATCTCTGATGCTGGAACTGATGATGGTCCAGTATTTGATAAGTCTGACTTTGGTAAAAGACTACATAGTAATAAGAGTTTCGAAGGATTTAAATTCTAGGAGAAGATATGGTAAAGGTTATTGTAGCAAAACAGAAATATGATTGTTCTGATAAAGGATTAGACCTCGCTGGTAAATTTGTTGATGAATCACATTATGATTTATTGATAGAAGAAGATTGTGATGTCTATATGCCAGTGCCTTATGGCACAGATCCAATTAATGAAAGTAATATAGTATTAAAGTTTCGCAAGAATTATTTCACTAAAGAGCAGCAAGACGCAGCTTACTTTGGCTTAAAAGAAGCTGCCACTCGTACTGAGAATCGTGGTCTTGCTTCTGGTATTAGAGATGGCATTGTTGCTTCAGAGGAAAGTCGTGAATGGGTAACTAATTATCAAGACGAGATGATGCAAGAGATATTAATCAATCGCACTTCAGACCTCTATGGCGATAGTGATGTTATTGATGAAGTCCGTGCCAAGTATCCAACAGAAGCCGACAGAAAAATGGCTGGTGGTTCTGGTAAAAATAACGTATGGGTAATTTCTCGCTATCGTAATGGGAAATTCGATTTTGAACAATGGATTGACAGTATTAAACCATTAAAAAAAGAAGCAAGAGCCATTGCAACTGAAACTGTTATGGATATGATTAGTGTAACAACTTATGGGTCTCCAGTTAATTCTGGTATTGCTGGGTGGTTTGATAGATATCCTAGAATTCCTTATGGACGTGCGACTTCTTATACACGGGATAATTTTGAAAAATTTAAAATGTCATATCCATTTCTTCAGCAGTTGGCAGTCGGCTTTAAAGATTTATTGCCTGAAAGATATTCCAATCAGATGAGTGCTGCAAGTAAATTAGATTCGAGGTATCTAGTTCCAGAAACTCCATTTACTACTATTACAGTAAATAAAACATTTCGGACTGCGGCACACTATGATGCTGGTGATTTAACAACTGGCTTATCAAACTTACTAACATTATCAAATGATGGTAAATATACTGGTGGGTATTTAATTGCGCCTGAGTATCGCATTGCAGTTAATCCACGTCCAGGCGATCTTCTACTAATTAATAACCATGAAGTTATGCATGGCAATACTCCTATTGTTTGTGAAGAAGGATCCGAGCGCATATCACTTGTAGTATATTTCCGTGAAAAGATGCTAGAACTTGGTTCATATGAATATGAAGAATGTCGTTATGAGTTTGTTGAATCGCGAAGATTAAATAAAGAACATGCTATGCAGAGAAAATTGTGGAATGGAATTTCTGAAGGTATGTGGGAGTCAGAAGAGTGGTATAATTTCTGCCGAAATAAACTTGGAGAAGAAACGCTATTAAAGTATCATACAAATTCAAATCGTTCTACTCTTGAGGAATTCTTTTGAACATACTATTATATGACTTAGATTTATCTAAGTACACTGACTGGAGATTACCAGAGAATCGGTTAGAAGCATTTAGGAGAGTTGCCTTTACTAGAATGGCTGAGGGCGATTTAGATCATTGGCATTCTGGTCATGTTATTTCTTCAGAAATGAATTTAACAAAAGAGCAGAAAGCAGTATATGCTTTAGTGTTTGGGCAGTCGTATAGGAATCATTGGGCGATGATTGTTATGCAAAAATTCCCTGATTTACTAAACACAGACCCAAGACATATTAAAGAATGGCATGACAATATTTGGAAGAAAGCGCATTATGCCAAAGACACTAAATGGGGTCTTCGTAAATTTCCAGAGTATATTGAATCAATCAAACTGAAAGTTGGTGGAAGTGCCTATGATTATCTTGAACAGAAGTCTACAGTTGGTAACACAAAGGAAAACTTCTATTCATTGAACGAAGGTATTAGAGAGTTCTTTGGTATTGGAAGAATGACTGCTTGGCTCGCTCAGCAAACTATATACGAGTTCTTTAATTTTGATATTGATCATTGGGATTTGCAGTTGTATGATGATACATGGTCTCAATATGATTCTTTGTGTTATCTATTTAACAGAGAAGATATATCAACAAAAAGAGAACTTGGCAGAGCAAAACCAAATCTTGAAGAAGTACAACTTATGGAAAAAAACTTTCAGACATTAATGAAATATTGTAATGATAACAGTTTATTACATTTAGATGTTTATAATATGGAATCGTGTTTGTGTGAGTTTAGAAAAACGTGTGGTTCTAGTGGAAGAAAACCAAAGGAATTTACAGGATGGACTACTGTTGAGTTAAGTGATGAGTATGATAAGATATCTTCCAAATGGCCAGAGGTTGATTGGAAACCTTACGTTGCTGGTTTGATGACAAAGGGTAGATACCTTAGTGACTTCTCAATTAATCCAGAATACTTTAGAGTTATGGTTGACTATGGTTTAAATTTAAACACACATTACTACTTTAAAGATGAGCCAAATGCTCATGACCTCCTTGAACTAAAACAGGTACAGTCTACTGGTATAAAAACTACTTATGCAGATTGGAATTCTAAATTTACTGAGACTGAAAGATTGCAATTAATACAAAAGCATAATCCAATTAAGTATAATAGGATAAAGCCAAAGACGCATCCTGCTTGGAAAGACACTAATCTAATCTTGCAAAATGCAATTTTAAATCAGAATCCACCTTTACTTTAAATAGAATATGTAGTATAATATAGTTATGGGCAGCTACCTCTATCCGAGCCAATATCCTGCCTTGGTCTACACAAAACCTAAAACAACTGAAATGAAAAAGGAATGTATGAAAAAAATCAAAGTTGCAATCGTGGGCGTAGGTTCTTGCGCCAAATCCCTAGTAGAAGGTGTTCAATATTACGTTGAGAATCCAGACGATCAGGTTGGGTTATCATACCCAGACATTGGTGGCTACACTGTTAAAGATGTAGAATTCGTTTGTGGATTCGATGTTGATATCAGAAAAGTAAATAGACCTTTAGAAGAAGCAATCCGTGCCAGACCAAATTGTTCTATGAATCACGTGGAAAAGATTAGCGATGCTTGTATCGCAAAGGGTGCTTTAGTATATTCTGGTCCAGAACTAGATGGTGTTGCGCCTCACATGTTAGACTACCCAGAGGAAATTTCCTTTAGAACTGGAGCAATTCCTGCTGAGTCCTTTGAGCGTGTTGTTGAATTGTTAAAGTATCATAAGGTAGATGTTGTTATTAATTACTTACCTGTTGGATCACATTTGGCATCTAAATTTTATATTGATGCTGCCGTTGAAGCCAAGTGTCACTTTGTTAATTGTATTCCAACTTTCATCTCAACTGATGAAACACAGATTGTTGAGCAAAGATTTATCAATGCTGGTTTAACTATTGTTGGTTCAGATATGCGGTCTGGCTTTGGTGCTTCTAGATTGTCTGAGATATTACAAGGCGCAATGATTGATTCTGGTCTAATGGTTACCCAACATATTCAAATGAATATGGCTGCTGGTTCAACTCAGGGTCAGGAAAATATCAGAACTGGTAGAAGTGCTAATACAGATTTCTTAAACATGGCAAAGGAATATCGCTTAGAGTCAAAGCATATTTCAAAGGAAAATGTTATCAAAGGGCAGAACTCTGTTCGAGATACTTCCATTGAAGGTATGACTCTTTATGCTGGTCCAAGTTTGACAGTCCTTCAGAAACCAGGAGGAACATATGTTAATTCTGATAATAAGATCGCAAATTTAGATTTAGTTGCTTATGGGTTTGCTGGTGCACGTTATGAATTATCTGCTAGACTCTCAGTTCAAGATTCTCCGAACTCTGGTTCTGTTGTAATCTCGGCACTTAGATTCTGTAAGGTTGCCTCTGAACTTGGAATTGTAGGTTTCCTTCGTGGTGCGTCACATATTACACAAAAGACTCCACCACTACAAATGAAAATGCAAGATGCTAAATTTGAATGTGATGCTTTGGCAAGACGTATTGTTACACCTCTTACTGAACCGCAACTAAAGCGTAACAATCCAGTCGCTAAGGAACTCCCATATACCTTTCAAAAATCAGTGAGTGATTATAAATGAACTCCTTTGATATAGATGGAGTTATATACATAGACAAAAAGAATAACGGAGTGTTCCCTGGAAAAGATGATGTTATAATTACAGGTAGATCTTTCGAGGAACGTCCAGAAACTTTGTCTATGTTAAACGCAAGAGGCATATATAATGTGGTGCATTTTAATCCTATGAAGTTTGATGCGAAGACTAGAGAATCTTCTGGTATACATAAAGCACTTGTTTTGAATAAGTTAAAAACCGAAGGAACTACTATTGGTATTCACTTCGAAGATGATGAAATTCAAATAGAGCAAATTAAAAAATACTGCCCTTGGGTTAATGTTGTTCATATGGTTCATGAACTTACTAATAAAGAAAATGTTAGGCATTCTGAAACCGACTATCATTTAAGACATCTGGAATAATTATGAAGAAACTGATTGCTGTTGGCGGTAGACCTGGAACTGGTAAAACTACACTATTCCGCAAATTTATGGAAGATAAAACATGGGAGAGGGTTGAGCCAAGCAAAACTCTTTCTGCATTGTATTCTAAAGAATTAGATCTTTATGTCCTAGGTAAATATGAGGATGGTGAAGTTTTCGCTGGAACTGATAGGCTGTCAATGGCAGTTCAGCCAGTTGCGCAAAGTTTCGTCTCTGAAACCACTTCAAATATCCTATTTGAGGGTGATCGCATATTCAATCAGAGTTTCCTAGAGTTTGCCATGAATACCCCAAATATAGATCTTCAGATATTATATCTTAAAGTGCCCGAAGAAACTCTCAAAACTAGATACGTTGAGAGGGGTTCTGATCAATCTGAGACTTTCTTAAAAGGAAGAGCGACTAAATATAATAATCTGCTGTCAAACTTCGAGTTGGCTCCATATATTACAGAGTTTGTAAACACTAATTTAGAGGAACAAACGAAAATTCTTGCATTTATGGACTCTCATTTGAAGAAGTAATTTGGCAAGTGTTTTCTAGGTATATACTATAATGACTTTCCTAGAGACTGCAAATTTCGACTGGATTGAGATGCTCAATTTCTATGAGCGTCCATTTAAAGCCAAACTAATTCCATCTCAAATTTGGAAAGATCTAGACAAATATAAGAATGATTCGTCTGGACTGTCTAATTATGTCAAAAAATGGCGCACGAAATTAATCTGGATAAAAGTACTTCCAAAGAAAAAATCCTACGAAAAAAATGTATATGTAGCTGGTGAATATGCGCCAGAAAATCGACAGTGCGCTCTTATAGTTTATGCTCGCGATTTTAATACATTTGAGTTCGATACAGTAAAGTGGAATAATTTTAAGTTTCGAATTATTCAAACTCTAATGCATGAGGTCATTCACTTCATGCAGTACGACCGAAGATGCGATGAGTGGAGCAACTATATTGTTCCCTATAAGAAGGTCGGTATTGCCAAGAAAGATGCCGAGAGACGATACCTCTCTGAATTTGATGAGATTCAGGCATATGCTCACTGCGTATTTTTAGACTACAAAATGCGTAAACCACGAGTCCCAATAGAAACTCTGCTGGCTCGATGCAAAACGCATAAAGATTCATCCACCCTTCACTATGTCTTAAAGACATTCAACTACGACTTCACTAACAATGGAGCTCCTCGGAAAATCATTGACCAAATCGGTAAATGGGATAGGAAGTATTCCAAGCGTAATCTTGCCTAAATAAGTAATATTACTTATTGATGGATGACACATGGCAAAAATTGCTAACGAATTGGATCTTACCGCAGTTAAAGCGAAATTAACAGCTGCTTCAAAAAAGCAATGGGGAGAGATATTCAATAAATTCTCTGCGCAACAACAAACAGTTATTAAATATCTGTTTACTACACAAGCAGTGACTTGTCATATTTTTGCTGGTAGTATTACATTTAGAATTGGTAAAGGTTCTGTAAAAAATTTAGCAATAAAACCAGAAGGGTTTAAGGGTGGTATTCCACCTGGTAAAACTGCTAAAGATATTTTTTTAAATACCATTTATACTGCAGCTTCATATGACCCAAAAACATCAGTAGACAAATTTATTGTTGCGTGTGCGTATTATTTTTTAATAAATGCACCTAGCAGAATACATACAGAATCAGATAAAACAGAAGCCGCAGAAGGGCAACAAGTTCTAGCAACTCAGTCTGCGCTAAAAACGATATTAGGCAACACTGGAGAGATAAGATTAAAAATTGGAAATAGCACATATCAAGTTGATGAGTTTTCTCAGTATACGGCAGGACGACCAAAAGCGGATGCGACTTTTAAGTATAAAGGTAAAGATGTAATTTGGTTATCTCTAAAGAAGGGTACTAAAGCAGGAGACTTTCAGCAATATGGCGGATCGACTGACCTCGGAATTAGTGGAACTGATTTTGGTCAGTATGCAGAAATTAAAAAGTTTGCTCAAAGTATAGAAAAGGTATGTGCTGCTCTTGGTATTAAAAAGAAAAATGGAAAATATGATTTTTGGGATTTAGCGAAGGGTTCATATTTTGGAGAACCATTAAAAGTTCCAAAGACTGCAGCGATTGTTATGTTTGGTAAAGATTTTGGAACAAAGAATTTTGGTATTAATAACTGTAACTGCGCCATTGATGGTGACATTGTTTTTAAGACAACACGTAGCGCAAATACATATGAATTAACTGGTCAATATCATATAAGTGTTAATCCTTATGAATATACATCTCCATCATACCCAGCATATTCCGCCAGTGATATATACTCTCCAGTATTAATGTTAGTCAAAGCTGATAATGTTAGTCAAATTGGATTTGCCCATGCTCGGTTTTATATATGGCCACAAAACGTTCCAGCGAAAACAGGTATATCAAATCTGTCAACTGCCCTTACCGCAATAAACACTAAGAGTAAAGCTGGAATCGCAGCATTAAAGAGTAAATACTTACCAAAGTAAGTTTTAAGTCATTGATTTTAAAGATAAAAATAATGCTTTACTTTAATTCAAAAATAGGGTATAATAAAGGTATATGTTAGGGTTTAAAGAATACTTGTTGGAAGAAACTGGAACTGGAAGTCTATCGATTTTCGATATTGACGACACTCTTTTTCACACCACAGCTCAGATAGCAGTAGTCAAGGATGGTAAGGTTGAGAAGAAATTGACCAACCAAGAATTTAACAACTACAAACTTGATGCTGGTGAATCTTTTGACTTCTCGGAATTCCGTGATGCTCATAAATTCTATCATGAGTCAAAACCAATCGGTAGAATGTTAGCCAAAGCGAAAGCAATCTTGGCAAATTCACAGAAAAATCCTCAGAGTAAAGTTATCATTATCACTGCCAGAGCAAACTTTGACGACAAGGAAAAGTTTCTAGCAACCTTTCGCAAGTATGGTTTCGATATCGACAAGGTTCATGTTGAACGTGCAGGTGAGTTAGAGGGTAACGAAATTCCAGCTGTTAAGAAAGCAATCATCGTAAGTAAGTATCTAAGTACCAAACAGTTTGGTAAGATAAGATTGTTCGATGACTCAATGAGTAATCTGAAAGAATTCTTAAAGTTAAAAACTAAATTTGATGAGGTACAGTTTGAAGCATACTTCGCTTTACCGAATGGTTCAATTAAGACTATTAAGTAATGATTAAATTTAAAGAATTCATAGCTGAATCATTTACAGTTCCTATGCATCTTCCTCTTGCGTCTAGCACATTATCTGGCAAAGTAAAAGAACGATTTGAGGCATCACTAATTAATCTGCAGATGGCAGTTAAAGAAGGCACTATTCGTAAAGCAGATTTAGAAATAATCAAAAATGATTTAAATCGTGCCTGTGAAATTGCTTGGGAGAATCTATATTCTAAACCCCATATGTGGGGACAGGGTAGTAATCCAAACATTACTAAAGAAGAGCATGAGTTATATTATAAGGATAAGGGTTTTAGAACTATGCCGAGTATAGTTAAGAACTATACTAAATTCGCAGGCAGTTCTAAAATCGTAGCAGTGGCTATTCAAATAGCAAGTGAGTTCGCTCCATTTAAAGATATAATGGATCATCTAAAGAGTAATATGACAACTGGTAGAATTCCTTCTACCACAGTTAAAGTAACCAATCCTAATCAAATTCGTGGCACTTGCGGGTGGTGTTTGCGAGATATTGCGATTGAACGATCTGGTTTAATGACTCATCATGGGTTTACTAGACCTGGATACGGATATCAAACTCGCTCATGTTCTGGAATAAAGTTTAAAAATTTAGAAGTATCTCTCGATGGGTTGAAGGCAAGAATTAAAACAACTACAGAAGAAAAGAAAGACGTAGAATCAGAACTTGCCAGACTTCCAAGAATTACTTCTGTAACTATTCGTAAATCACCTGTATCAAAAGAAATGGTTGCAATAGGTAAAGAAGACCCTAGATGGGAAAAGGCATATAAGAGCACTGAATTTAGTCTAACTTCTGACATTAGAGCTCTTGCTAATGAATTGTCCTACCTAAATAAAACATTAATGGAATGGATAAAAAAACATAATGCTTAGATTAAAGGAATATCTTAAAGAAGAAAAGAATACCCATATGGAGCACCTTGAAGATTTAATCTTTAACGAAGGTGTTGCAGGCACAAAACAGGCTATCAAGTTTCTTCGAGATCTTCGTGATATGCTTGCCAGCAGCGCAAAGGCTAAAGTTACTTCCACTGTTAAGTGGGATGGCGCACCAGCAATCTTTGCTGGTATTGATCCACGTGATGGTAAATTCTTTATTGCAAAGAAGGGTATTTTCAATAAAGAGCCAAAGGTATATAAAACTTCTGCAGAAATCGATGCCGATACAGAGGGTTCTTTGGCAGAAAAGTTTAAAGTAGCATTGCAAGAATTTAGTAAGTTGGGAATTAAAACAGGGGTTTATCAGGGTGACTTAATGTTTACTCAATCAGACCTAAAGATAGAAACTATAGAAGGATCCAAATATGTGACCTTCCATCCCAACACTATTGTTTATGCAGTACCAGCTGAGAGCGATCTAGCCAAACAGATTAAGAAAGCCAAGATTGGCGTAGTATGGCATACCACTTACATTGGTAACAGCTTTGAGACAATGTCCGCTACCTTTGGTAAAGGTATCGTTGAGAAATTCAAACAGGTCCCAAGTATCTGGATGGATGATGCTAACTATAAAGATTATTCAGGTGCTGCTACCTTTACTAAGGTAGAAACCAATAAACTGGATAGCATTATCGCCAAGGCAGATACTCTCGTGTCTTCTATTCAAACTGCCACGTTAAATGGTATAAGCCAAAATCCTGATCTATTGATTCTTGTCAAAACTTTTGCTAATAGTAAGATTCGTACAGGTGAGAAGATTGCCGATACAAGCAAGTACGTCACTGACTTGTTTAATTATATCCATGATAAACTGGAGCCAAAGCAGAAGACTGAAAAGGGTAGAGCTGCAGCTGAAGTAAAGCGTAAAGAAATTTTATCTTTCTTTGCCAATCATGATAAGAAAGAGATCGTTAAGATATTCGATCTGGCAAATACTCTGGTCGATGCTAAACATATGATTGTAGATAAGATGAATCAGGCTGGTCATATTTCCACCTTCCTCAAGACTAATAATGGCTTTAAGGTCACTGGAGTTGAAGGTTTCGTTGCTATTGACCACCTTACAGGTGGCGCAGTTAAGATTGTTAATCGTATGGAGTTTAGCCAGTCTAACTTCTCGCCAGATATTATTAAGGGTTGGCAAAGATAAATATGCCTAAATAATATTGTAAAAATTTATAGATGGGTAATAATGAAGAATTACAGACAGTTAGTGAAGGAACTTCCTTCCAAGAAAGTAGTATTTGCGTTTGGTCGCTTTCAGCCACCAACGACAGGACACGAGCTTCTTGTAAATGCTGTCAAAAAACTGGCTGGCGCAACTGCTGACCACGTCATCTATACCTCAAAAACTGAGGATAAAAAATCAAATCCCCTCCCTGTTGCTCGTAAAGTATACTTCCTTAAGAGGATGTTTCCGAAAACAAACTTCCTTGCCGCAAGCGCAGAAGTTAGAACATTTATTGAAGCTGCAAAAGAACTTAATAAAAAATATAAAAATATTGTTATGGTTGCTGGGAGCGACCGTATTGGTGAATACGACAAAATTTTAAACAAATATAATGGCACAGAGTTTAATTTCGACACAATTGAAGTAGTCTCTGCGGGCGAACGTGACCCAGACAGTGATACAGCATCTGGAATGTCTGGCACCAAAATGCGTGAAGCAGCAGTTACAGGCGACTTTAAGAAATTTAAAAAAGGGTTGCCACACAATCTGACTGAACTGGATGGTCGTCGTCTAATGAATGATATCCGCAAGGGTATGGGTCATCCTATTATTAAAGAACAATTAATTATAAAGAAAGATGACCTTAGAGAGAAATACTTTAATGGTGAAATCTTTAATGTTGGCGACCTCGTAGAATCATCCGATGTTCAATATGAAATCGTAAAGCGTGGGTCGAATCACCTATTACTAAAACAAGAAGATGGATCTCTAGTTTCAAAGTGGATCCAAGACGTACAACTAGTGGAAGAGATAAAAATGAACGAAGAACTCTCAGATAAAACTATAAAAGTTACTGACAAAATTAAAGTTGCTCGAATTATTGCAAATACTCTTGGTGTTGACAATGCTGAAGCAACCAGCGATCCTACGCAGTTAGTTAACTCTGGTCTACGTAAGGTTCGTAGTAAAGCATTCAATGCTGACTCACTAAAGATTATCGGTAAGATGCTGGAGTTGGCAAGAGAAGTTGGTATTCAATACGACAATAATCTAGTTCCAACTAAGTTAAAAGAAGGCACTATTCAACCGAATGGAACTGATAAGATTGATGTAAATACCTCAGAGCCAACTAATCGTACTCGCACTGTCTACTACAAAGACTTCAAAAAGATGATTCAAAAA
>Ga0114975_10000930_pt1 | contig 21341 bp, 5 predicted proteins | sample S_130626_EF_Meta_FD_87031 | JGI IMG/M metagenome (GOLD analysis project Ga0114975, IMG submission 87031) | Freshwater microbial communities from Lake Simoncouche, Canada to study carbon cycling - S_130626_EF_MetaG | ecosystem: Environmental > Aquatic > Freshwater > Lake | place: Lake...
GTATAATCCCTCCTGCAATCTCGACCTGAAACTGACTTCCAGCTTTGATTCCTGATGTATATGCGTCTACAGTGTAGTTACTTGTCAATGTAGTTGGGCTACCAACTAGTCGCTGATATGCCTCATTTACACCAGCTGTAAGCCATAAAGTACCTCCTACAGGAACTGAAACAGTCGCCACACCTTGAGCAATCTGCGGTTGATCTTTACCATCAGCGAAGTACTGAACACTCCATGCTAAACCGTCGTACACACATGTAAACGTACCCGTCTGGTTTAATTGGTCTTGTGTTATAGTAATCCCACATATAGTTACCGTATAACCGTCTAATAAAATATTTGCATTCCAACGTACGCTAAAGGTCTCAAAATCTAGGGTATTAGATACCAATATAGATACAGAAGCCGATAACGTAACTACACCTGCTGTATACATCTCAAATGGATCATATCCAAGCATTGATGTAGTAGAGGTAAATGTACCTCCTATTGAGGTTATAGTTTGTCTAGTATAATGCATTTGTATTATGATTTAAATGATGATATTGTGAACACACGACATTGAATTACATCTGCTGGGTCACCTGCCTTTTCTAGTCTCCCTCTGACATTTATAAATGTTGCTGCTGCAAAGTTCGCTGGGATAGAATCTATAAAATACGCCAACGCATTCGCATCGCTGTCTACATAGGTTCCAGATACAATTGCTGTAGTTGAATTTTTTCTATATATGTCCACCTTTAACACGGCTGTAATTCCGTACGCTATAATAAATGGCCCCTTAGGCGCATACATTATATTGTTGGATGTAACGGAATATGTCCCAAATAATACTTCTAACGAACCTTGAACATTTTGAGACACCTCTACTGTCATTTCAAGAGATGCCTTATCTCCATCCTTTAAGCATAGGGTATTAGCTGCAAATGTTTGGGCAGGAGCTATACTCGTATATGTTATTGTGTTGTTTGACGTACCTAATCCTGTTCTTAATATGGCTGTTCCATTTAATCCAGGAAGACCCTGAGATCCAGATGTTCCTGCCGTTCCTGCTGATCCTGCCGTCCCAGCTGCTCCTCTAGGACCCGATGGGGACACGCTAGCACCAGAATTAATAGGCAGTCCTACTTGTGTACTTCCAGGATAGTCTAGGTTATTGATTGTGATTGATGTTTCACCTGTTATAGAAACAACAGAATACCAACCTCCATTTCCTGAAGTATCAACGATATATACAATCTGTCCTGCACTAGCCCATCCGTTAGAAAACTGCCCTATATTAGATACATTTATTGAAATGGGTAAACCAACAGCAGGCTGTGAAAATATTGATGTTGTTATTGTAAATGAATTCTTACCGTCTATACCATCTTCTCCTAATGGTAGGGTAATCTCTTCGCATCCTCCGCAGTTAGACATATCTTAGCAGGTTTTACAGGTTTTTTGATCGCATAGCGACTGTGCGTATACGAATATTTGGTTCGCTCTCTCGAACTTCTGGCTTAAGAAAGCCTTACGGAGAGTAAAAATAGTATATTGAATGATTGATGCGTTTGTTAGTCTACCGCTCTCACATGAACACCCTGGAGCTTGTCCGTCAAGCATCTGGTCAGCACAGCATTGCAACTGCCCGATCAAGAATACCCTACGTGTTCTGCGATATGTAACACCGTCTGCAATGGTAGTTCTAACCAACTGGTATTGGCCGTCTACAATCTGTTCCAAAGCAGACAGTCCAAGCATTACGTTAGTGATAATGAACGGTTGGTTTATAACATTAGGCAGCGTGGAAAACATCTCAAACTCATACGCTGCGCTTCCGTCACTCTTCTGTATAGATATCTTGTCGGATGTTGCAGAACCTAGTTGAGGGTTAGGTGTACCCCAACCCCCAACATTAGTCGTTGAATTATATATCCCCGTAGTGTCGTAGATCTCAAGCGACTTAAGGTCACTACTTTGTGCGTATGAAAAATCGATCTTTAGTGCCACCTTTTTTGCCTATTGATGTGTCCAAAGATATGCATTTTAGGATATAAATCAAATGTTAATTCACAGGCTTTATTTTCTCTAGTGCATCTTCAGTCAATTCTTCTGTAGTTAAATTCACATATGCATTTTTACCGAATAGCTTTTTTAGGATATAACCCTTATATCCCATCACATTACCCTTATACAAACCTAAGAACAGATCAAGTTCACCTTGAAACATTGCTTCATTAGAACCAGACTTTAGTTTGTTGTATTTCTTGTCAACAAACTCTCTCATTATCTTCTTGTACTCATCTCTAACTTGAGTAAGTTGATCTAAATTAAGTTTTACAACCTTGCTCTCACCGCTATTATTAGAATTTCTTTCTATATAACTTGTTATGTCAGGGTTGTTATACTTGTCATTGTTATACTTTTTGAACATCGCATAGTACTTTCCTCCTGCACCATTCATGACTTGGTCCACCTGTGGGAATGTTAATTTGCCGTCAGGTCCGAATGCGTACATCAAGCCTTGTGTTCCAACAGGCAATACAAGCTTAGTCTTCTCTTCGATAGGGAACCCGAAATGATCTGTCTTCTCATTTTTAATTAAAAGATCTAGTATAGGCACACGTACTACTAAAAATTCACGGAAACCTCTAGGATCCATAGCTGCCTCTCCCATTATTGACTTCATATTTTGATTGAAGTTCTTCACAGCAGCAGGTAGAACAATATTACTAGCTAGGTTCGCTAATTTCTTCTGAATTACCAAAGCAGCTCTATCGCTAAACTTATCTAGCTCAGGTGCGCTATATACTCCTTTTGCACCTACTGCATCAGCCCATTCCATTAGTGGCTTGATTGCTGCCTGATCTTTAACAAGGCTCATTTGTAAAAACGATGTCATCATTACCATATCCGTGTATGACTCTGTCGGATTCTCTGGACTATTGTTAAATAATGCCACATCACTATTCGCCCCTACAGAACCAAATATTGAAGCAAGGAATGGATTGTCATTGTAACCAGTTATACGTCTACCATAACAATAAATGGAATACGGCTCAATCCCATACATAGATTTCAAGGCGGTCATCTTAGAATACGCTCCACGTGCTGTATATCCATACATCGGTCCTGTAACATACAATCCTAGTTTCTTCCATTGCCCTTCGTATCTCTTGGATCCTACTGGAGCAGTTTTATCTCCGAAGAATAACATTTGACGCTTATCCTCACTCATCTTACTCATAGCTAGAATCCCGTCTTTTATGATATCTTCTTTTAGATCATCATCATCTCCACCGAGTGCATTAGCTATTGCACCTGTTATCGCTGTAACTGCAAAATATGAAATAGGAATTACTGCTGCCTGCACCATAACATAACGTGCAATCAGCTCCTTCTTCTCCATATTTATGTCAATAACCCCTCCAAGTCTTGATGTTGTACGGCCATACATTTCTGTTCTGATCCCAAAGCTATCGTAGAATCTTGTGGTAACTTCACTTGAAGTTACTAAACCACGTTGATTCTTTGCTAATCTTATTGCTAATACAATTCCACCAATCAGCGTATTGCCTTGTAATATCTTCTCTGCTGCGTTCATTGGAGCTTTAGCGAACATATTACCCAATATTGCCTGAGATCCAGGGTAAAACATTCCAGGGATCTGTAAAATGGTTGATAAAACTCCCCATGATCCAGGAGGTGTACCCATCAAACCAACCTTACTAGCTAATTCTCTCGCTAAAGATTTTATATCTTCTATAGTTGATGATTCTAGTTTTAAATTTATTCCTTGATCTTCAAAATACTTTATTGCCCTTTCGGAAGCACCATCTCTAACAATCTCCATAACCCTTGCTCTATAAAGGGCTAGTTTTGTATTGTCATTCCAATCTACATTTGGACCATATGCCTCAATAAATTCTTCATTCGCTTGCGTAATTGCATCTGCAACTGGCGAGTTATCTGGTTTAAATTTAATCCCTTGTATATTAGCTACAGATTCTGCTATTTGTTTGTTAGTTAGTTTGATACCATTTAACTTCGCTTGGTACTTAATCTCATCATACATCAAATCAGATACCCTTGCCTGAGTTGCTGCTGCTGTAAACAATGTATCGAGTGCACCTAGATACCTACCTGATTTTCTTGCGAACTTACCCCATGCCTTTAATGCAGGAGAATCATTCTGTTTCGACATTGTTTCGGCAATATTTGTTGTGCTGAAGTTCTCTGTTTGAACCATCCCTGCTAGGGCTAGTCTAGCATTATTAAAACCTTCTTTAAACCACACCTCCGTATTCTTATCTCCTTTTCTTCCAAAGAAAGACTTAGCCATCAAAGGTATCAGTCTAAAGTCTCCATCAGCTGCTGCTCTTAATGTTTGTGTTAAGAATTCAGCTGGCATCAATATAATGTTCGAATTGAATGCCTTTGTCATCGTATCCATCGAGAACAACACGTTGTTATAGATCTGCGCCAAAAGGATACTTCCTACGTTTACATCCCTTATCTTCTGGAATTCTATGTACGACATCATATCGTTATAGAACTGTTGTCTTAAGATACTATTGGGCTTTGTCTTAGCAATCTGCTCTGCGAAGTCTTTTAGGTTTTGACGGATTTCAGCAGTCATCTGAGGAAGCCCAAATATCTCAGCGAATAACACATTTAGATCCGTTAGGTTACCATCCTTATCTGTCAATTCTGCATCGAGTTCAATAGCTCCGTACTTGATCATTTCGAATGCTCTCTCAGCACTTGACTTTCTAAGTATCTTCGCTGAATTTTTCATCTTAGGTACCGACCTTGCTAGTATCTTCTCAGCGGTCTTCTGTGCATGCATATCGTATTCTTTAGCGAATGCTTCAGCGATAGCTTGAGCATCTGAATATGATATGTTTGTATTTTCTACCATTCTTTCCGCTAAGTCTCTTACAAACTCTTCTTTGGTAGCATCCTTTACAGCATTCGGCTTTAATAAGATTTCTTGAATCTTAAACTCTTTCGCCTTAACGTCCTCTTCGAACGTGTCTGTAATCTTCTGTTTCGATCTTGGAAGAGCATTCGCTAACGTATCATTAAAGAAATTATCAAGTTTCGCTTTTAATGCTGCCTTGTCTGCTGGTGAATACTTTATAGGATCAAGGTCATCAATCTGCTGTTCTACTACAGCTCTCGCTTCATCCCAGATAGGTTTTGTCCTTGAATCATAATGGAACAGTAGTCTCCTAAGTTTATCGAACTCCGTTTCTTTCCCATCTTCATATTGCTTTAAATCCTGAGTAGCACGTTTTAATAACTCGTCCTTAATCAACTTGATTGGGTCTGTCATTGGTGCTGGAGATGGGCCATCCTTTTTAGCCTTTTCGATAATTCTCTTCGCTAATTTATCAGCATTATAACTCACCTCTTCCTTAGCAGCTTCTCTCCATACATCGGTCCACATCTCTTGAAAGTGTTCAACAGATATAGTTATATTGTCCTTCGCTAGTTTAGCAACTATTGCATCCTTAATATCGAAGTAATTAAATATACCTCTCTTAAAGTTTACCCTTGCTAATTCAGACAGGATATCAACTATCTCAGCATCTACACCAGCAGGATATTGTCTTCTAGCTCTTGTATTTCCTAATGATTTCAATTTATCCCTTAACTGCTGAAACAAGCCTCTTTCCTTTTTGAGGTTTTCTTGCGTGTCGGTTAACGGCTTTGTTGGTGGTTTTGGCGGTCTACTTGGTGTTGGTGGCTTACTTGGTCCTCCAGTAGCTGCTGTTACTGCTGCTTGTACAGCAGCTGACTTAGCTGCTAACCTAGCAGCTTCTGCCTTAGCATCTATTAGCTCCTTAGTAAGCTTATCTATTTTTTCTTGCTGCTTCTTGGTTCCAAATCTACTTTGAACATCTTGTAAGAACTTCTTTGCCTCGATGGTATACATACCTTCAGGACTAGTTAGATACAGTTTATACAATGCTGCAATCTCACGACCATTTTCTCTAGCACGTTCTGCTAATAGGTTAGATGCTTTTTCAACAACATCCTCATATCTCTTTTGCTCTTCAGAACCTTTCTCTGCCTTCTTAGCTAGTCTATATGCATCATTAAGCACAGACCCTACAATGAATGTTTTAATAGCTCCAGAGAACTCATTTGACATATCAAATAGGTCTTCAATGGATTCAGCTCCATCGATACCACCAAACTCTTCAACAGCAAGCTGCGCTATTCTAAGAGCATCTTCTTGGTTTTCTACAGTATAGAGCAATGATTTTTTTAGTCGTTCAACTATCCTGCGATTTAACCTCTTATCCTGACCTAGATTCTCAAGCTTATCCTTTATCCTTTGTAATACAAGCGACTTTCTAGTTTCTTGACCTTCACGGTATGTATACCTTCCACCATCTTGCCCTTGAGTATATTCTGGCCTAGTACCTTGATTCACAAAGTCAATCAATCTAGTTGCGTCAGCTCTTTTTATTTTATACCCATTGTCTTCTAGATACAACTCCAACAATGTTTGCATCTCGTACTTATCTCCACCATCAGCCCTGAATTTATCAATAAATGCTTTAGCTAGATCGTAGATCTTCTGCTGGTCTTTACGGTCCTCTTTGGTACCCTGATCAGCTGCCTTATCTGGGTTGAAGTACTTCTCGTCAGGTTGGGTTCTTCTGGCTCTGGTGGTAGGTTCTTGGTCTGCTGTAGATTGTGACGCAATGTATTTTGCGAATCTATCAGTTCCCCGTATGCTACCTGTATTTTTTTCTACCTTAACTCCTGATGAACTTAGTGTTCCATTATTATTTCTATTGAAGGTTATTCTTGTTTTAGTATCATCTTCATCCATGTTGTTATATTCAAAAACAACAGTATCTCCAAAGTCAGTTATTTCTGGCTCTGCTAAAGGTGATATCTTCTTTGAATTTAATACATCTCCTAATGTATCCATATCCTTATCCTTGATGGATTCGGTTGGATCATAGCGAACTATATCTTCTACTTGGGAACGTCTAGCTCTGGTGGTAGTCTCCCCCTTCTCTTGCTCTAGCAACGGAGTGATTAGCTTATCGTACCTGTCGTATATCTCTTTCAGCTTCGCTTTGTCATTAGGATCGGTGGCATCATTCTCAGCCTGCTCCTGCTCTCTTAACTGCGCTATCTGCTCTGTGACATCTACTTGCGACCTCCTTGCCCTTGTTGTTGGCTCCGCATTAGCGACTCCACGAACACTTTCATTTGGTCCTTCGTTAGGTGCTGTGCTAGTTCGCTCGGCTCCTCTACCTCTAATCTCATTTGCGATTGCTTGGGCTTGCTCTCCGAGCCCTCTGTCTGTTGCGATTTCGATGAATTGGTTGTCATATGATAATTTTAATTTTGATGGATCTTCTCCACGCATCTTAGCCCAGATATCCTTCTCTGGATACCATAAGATGGCTTGTACGTCTGCATTTGTTACGTCATAACCTCTTTTAACAAGACCCTTACGTATATTATTTACTACACGTGTTATGACTCTTCGGTCTTGATTACTAGGAATATCTATAGGATTTAAATCACTTATTATATTCTTAGCAGCATTACCCCATTCTGGTTTCTTTGCGCTTATCTCTTCATTGGTTGGAATAAATATTCTTCCATCTTTTTCATTTTGTAAAGATAACCATCCTTTTATAGTTTCGCCATCTTTTACTTTTTTATCATTTTGAGCTAATGGCTTTAATCCTTTTGCTTTCTGCGCTGCTGCGTATACTTTATACTTTTCTTTTTGACGCTCATTTAAAGCCTTTAGTTTATTAGATGCTTGAACATATGATATCTCTCCAGACAAGAACTTAGCATACATATACTTTGTCATTGGGATGTAATGTATATTCTTATAGTGATTATCTGCAATCAATCTAATTTCATCAGCGATCTTATTCAATTCATTGACAAAGTCTACATCATTCTCTCTATCGAATGTGAATTCATTGTCCATTGTCCAAGTCAACTCACCAGAGTCATTTTTTACTTGAACTGGCTTATGCTTTTTAAATTCTTTTGGTAATGTGATTTTTAATTCTTTGTTTTTAATGCCTTGCATTACAGTCATATATAGCTTAGCCATACGATCTTCTGTAACACCATCTCCAACAACATCTCCAGTCCATCTGCCCCACGTCCTTCTCATCCACAAGTCAATGGTTACAGGATCAAATTTACCCATAAGATTCTGTAAGAACCCTTGACCTATCTTAGGTCCGAATATAGCAGCTCCATTTACATCATCGTTTCTTAAACCAGAGATTTTTACTTTTTTACCAGTTGCTTCTTTAAATGCAACCTCAAGAGCAGCAACAGTAAACCCATTGGAAATAAACTCTTCAGCTGCATTAAGACCCATCTTCTCTATGATGGTATTCGCTAATTCTAGATTAGATGAAATAGCAGGTGCTTTCGCTCCATATTTCTTTTTAGAATCAAATCTTCCATTCTTTTTAAAGTAATCGAATTGCTCTTCTGCATATTTTGTATTTACATCAACATTTAAATTTTGTGATGTAATAGCTAATGCCATCCTTAGAGCCATTCTAGCAGCTCCTTCTGGATCCTTTTCCTTAGCAAATACTCCATACTTCATTGCACTAGCTCTTGATACTAGTTCAGGATGAATAACACCTGCTACTGCAATAGCTACTTGTATTGCAGTAGAATACCAATTAGCTGCATTTTCTTTTTTATTATCTTCAAGAGCATTTATTGCTTCTTGAATACCAACATTAGTAATTACTTCTTCTTGTTCAGGTGTTATATTATCACTTGTAATAATGGATCCACCCCAAAATTGAGCTGCTGCTTTTTGTAATTCTATTGCAACCGCAGCATTCTTTATCTTTTTTTCAGGCTTAGGTAATACTTCACTATCATTATACAAGATATTACCAGCAGACATTGGCATATTGTCGCTATCAACTTTAGCAGGATCTTCTTCTATTGATCTTCTAGCTCTAGTGGTTGGTACTGGAAGTCCAAGTTCTTCTTGTCTATCACCCTCGTTAGTCTCATCGATCTGGCTAAACTCCTCAGGCATTAATCCTACCTTCTGATCAGCGAACTTTGAGATCTCATATATCTTATTAGTTGTTTCTTCAGCTCCTTTAAGATCACCCTCTTCTCTCTGCTTATTACCCTTTTCTCTTAATGCTTCTAGTTTCTTATTATCACCAGAGAAATTAAAGTATGAATTCTGACCACGTGTCTCTGTAGTCATAGCTCTTCTTGCCAATGGAGAATACATTCTTGCATGGACATTCCACGCATTCTCTTCTCCCTTAGCACCGAATGAGTTACCTAGTTTAGCATGGCCGAAGAAATCGTGAACAAATCTAAATAGATCATTCGCTAATAAAGCTCTTCCATTAGCATCTTTAAATTTAGTCTTTGCTAATAATGGATTATCTCTTCTCTGCTCTGCCGTGATTGGTGTATCACCAAATCCTGCTTCTGTTGAGAATATATTGAGACTCTTATTATTTCTCAAGTCATCAATCATATCTCCAGAACTAGCGTATGCGTCGTTATCATTCATAACAACAGTATAGCCAGCAGCTAGAATTTCTTCAAACTGATCTTGAGTTTCTTTAATCATCTGACGATATGCCTTTGCTACCTCTAGATTTTGAGGATCATGCTTCATGGCTAAAAATGCATCAGATATCCTCTTAGCGTTCTTAGTATCTAGATATCTAGTTCCTGTGTAGTTGGGGGCCTTCCTTCCGAACGTGCTTTCATAATATTTATCCGCAATTGTCTTAGCGTCCGCAAGGGGCTCGTTAAAGAGTCTGTTTCCTCTTGCTGGTCCAGATTCTGCTGACCTTCTGGCTCTTGTTGTTGGCCCTGCTTCGCTTGGCTTGAACGCTTTAAAAACGTCACGTCGATCGTATTTTCTTTGTAGCTCATTTTCTCCTGTTTTTTTACCTTCAACAAATGCAGATCTCTTAATCTGCGTACTTAATTCAACACCTTCTGAATATGTGTTTTCGCCTTTGATTGCATTTTCAAAGGTAGTCTTTTGATCGTTAAAAAATGAAATCCTATCTTCTCTTTCTTTCGCTCTATCAGTATTTGGATCACTACTAGCACCATTATCGAATACACTTATCTTAACGAAATTCGGTCCAATAGAATATGATTCGAACTTAGCATCTTTCATGCTTTTAGCAAGTTGCGTCCTTTCAAATGGTGTTAACTCCCTAGGGAACTTAGCAATTACCTGTGGGTATACAGATATACCATTACCTTGATATTCGAATAACTGTAGTTTATTTTCGTCCTTCTGAAATGCTTCATCAAGATCGGATGTCATCTCAATTATGTACGCATCTTGAGATGTCTCCTCAGATATCTTATTGAATAAATCTGATAATTTAGATGTATCGGTATCATCAGATATGTTGATATTAAGATTCATTGATGGTTCATAGAACCCTTGCCAACTTCCAAGGAATGGCTCACCTACATTATACTTCGCTTTGAATCTTGGGATATTAGACTTCAGGATCTCAGCGTAATTTACTAATGTATATTTTGCTGTTTCACTAAATTCTTTATTAAATTTATCAATACCCATTTTCAATATATTTTCAATCTTCATCTTCACAAGCTTGTCATACTTGTTCGTATATGATTTCAAATATTCTGTCCTAATATCAAAAGCTCTCTTCGTTGCTACAGTAAATAACACCTGAGCCTCAGTATCTGCTTTTCTAGCACGGGTAGTAGGTTTCTCTAGGTCACCATCCGACTCCTTAATCTGCTTCTCTAATCGTGTTTGAACACCTTGGTATTCTTTATTGAATAGCTCAGTAAAGTCGTATATCTTCTGCTGAAGATCCCTTGGTAGTATATTTTTAGCTGAGTTAAATCTCTGCTTGAATTTACGACCAACCTCAGTAGATACATCTCTGATGTCATTTATCTTTGTATAGTCTAGACCGTTGAATATCTTATTAAGATTTTCAACCAACCATGGATTACTACCTTCCAATAAATCATTAAGGGTAGCCATGACCTTTTCTTTCGTAGGCTTTCCTTTGATCTCCTCATTCAGTCTATTGGTTACATCGGTACCGTATGTATCAACCTCGAATGTATCAACACCATCAGGAAGTCTTTCGATATCCTCAACGAGTCTTTCGAAAAACACATCTTCCAGAGTATAATTAAATGCTCTATTTCTCTGAACCTCTTCTATCGTAGCAGCGTCTGCGCTCTTATCTAATGTGTTTATTCTTTCGAACTTATCTGTGATATGCTTTACAAGCATTTCGTGTATTAGCTCGTGTCTTAGCGATGTCAATGGAACCTCATTAGTCAATGCATCAACAATGTGATGCTCACCCATCTGTTCTGTTGGATAGGAGAAATACTTAGGCTTTAATCCTGTCTCGTATTCAACAACAACAGCGAATCTTCCATCAGTAGTTTTTTCCGTAGTTATCTTGACATCTCTATCGAATTCCTTATTGAATTTATCTACTATCTTCTTATAGAAGTTAATGGCAATGTTTGCTTCTGACTCTGTATCGATATCCTTAAATACCACATCTGGATACTTGAGATCAGCATACATAAAATGCTTCTTATCTCTAAGGTCACCTAGTGCTGCCCTTGCTCTAGTTATTGGTAATTCAGGATCTTGTACATTATCAGCAGCTACTTTTCTTGCTTTATTTCCTCCAGGCTGTAGATTTCCACCTGCTTGTTGTTTTGATAATGTCTCAGCCTTACCTTGAACACCTTTTACGTTTCCTGTTCGTGTAGATTTTGATATTGCATTAAAGAAATCAATGACATCATTCGAGTCATTGATATCCTTGAAAAACATATTTGAATCAATTATCTTTCCTGTTTTTCTAACAGATTCAATTTTTCTTAACCCTGCTACGATTGTATTATTAATTAACTGAGCAATTCGGGCAAGTATAGGCTTAGGGATATTTCTTCTCTCTGCTGACATCATACCTCCAAGCTCCGCTAGGAACTCTTCTGCTGTGATATCCTGTTTTTTTGGATCTCTATATGACTCACTAAATTTATTTAAGAATGCTAAATCAGATGACTCTAAAACCTTGCTTAGTTTATCTTGGAATGTTTTGAAAGCTGCTTGGTCGTTTCCAAATATTGTTTGTAAACCAACATGCATTGCCTCGTGAGCAAACGTACGCAAAGCCTCTGCCCTTTTCTTAGGATCTTTCTTACCTAGCATTGCTTCTAGGTTAAAGTGGACCGCTTTAGGCTTACCACCAGCACCGCCAACATACATCCCATCATCACCACGTCCATGACTCCTTTCCCCTGATGTAGCAACTACAGCATCGAAAAACTCTTGTGATGTTGTATGTACATATATCTTTACGTTCGGAGCTATCGCATTAATAAACTTAATAGCACCGTTAAGTAGTTTGTATATCTTAGAAGCATCAGGCTGCTCATCAATCATACTAGCAATAGCCTCAGACGGGTTAGAACCGTCATACTCCATATCCGCTAATTCTTGTTCTGATAACTTTACTTCTTCCCCTAATATCTCCTCCTCTTGTATAGCCTCTTGTCTTACAACAGGCTTAGTTTTAGCTGTCTGGGTTTTGCCAGTTGTTTCATTATTAATCCGTGCCTCTCCTTTATATTTACCAAGCATTTGGATGTCACCAGACAACCTCTTCTGCATCTCTCCTATAGCATTGATTGATTCAGTTAGTTTCGCTTGCTTACTTTTACTAGTAGTACCCTCTAACTTATCTTCTAGCTTACCTTTCAGATCATTCAAATCTTTATACTTACCGTAAAGAAAGCTTTGAACATTATCAGCGTCCTCTGGAGAGACATCATCTCCATTGATAATATCTTGATATGCTTCTTGAATATCTGCTGGAACCTCAGCGATTGATTCTAATTCAGAGCTAGGGACGCTTAATAAAATACGATCAGCAACTGGACTAAAATCTAGTCCTGGTATCATTTGCTGTTCTGCTGACTCTGTGATATTACTATATTGCTTTACTTGGTCAGCTATTTCCTGCGCTTGCTTTGCTGCCTTCTGAGTCATCTCAGTCTTGACTGGGGCATCTACGAAAGATTTAGCTAATGCTTCAAGTGATGCAATAGCTCTTTCAGCCTTCGTTCTAGGCAAAGGCTCATCATTTTCAATCGACTTAATTAGGTTACTTATAAATCCTTTCCCAGACTCTATCGTTGATACAAACGTACCAGCAGCATTTTCTTTAGATGAATTATTAATTAGGTCTGTAGTCATTGCCTCCATCCCTGGTACCGTAGTAAATACTACAGGATTAGCTGGGGCTTTCCATTTCTGGTCTGCTATAGATTTTAGCTCTGATTGTATTGATACCAACCTTTCTTTATATCCATCTTGCATACTAGGATCAACTGTAGCCATGTCGGCTTCTAGTCTCTTCTTTTGAAGGATAAGCTCTATAGAACGCTGTCTTACATTATCGTCCTTTATATATTTAGGCAATGCAGCCTTAGCCTCTTGGGCTATTTTTAGGTTTCCAACAAAGCTATCTCTTTCCTGCTTCGTTATCTTACCAGCTGTCATCAATCCATCTGCTATAAGGTTGAGGTTATTAAATGTCTCATTGTCTCTTATAGCTGCTTGTGCAATCTTTGAATATGTGCTAGATCCAGCACTAAACGCACCTCCTATATCACCTACTACAGATGCTGCACTACCACCAAAGAAACCTAATACAAATGCTTCTGCTGATTGCTTTCCAAATTGTTGAAATGTAGGTAACTCAAATCCTGGATCTTCTTTTTCTTTAAAGTAATTATTAAAAGCAGCTTGAGTTAGATATTCCTGTCCTCCTTGTAATACTTCTGTAACACCTTCTGGAGCACCTTGCTGGATTCCTTTTGCTGTCATCTCTAGCGCATAGTCGGTTACCTTTTTAACTATGGTTGCTTTTGGTGTTCCTGCTCTTACCTCCGTACGTACAAGATTTAAAACGCTTCTTTTAAGCATTGAACTTGTCCATCCTTCTAATAACTTACCAACAGGAAGTTCTTCTAGTAAACCTGTTCCAACAGCTAGTATCTGGCCATAAATTTCTGATTCAACTTCATTAAATCCAGCCTTTCTTGCTGCGTCAACCGCATCGCCATAGACCATCATGTACCCTGCTGCAACACCAGCTACTGGCCCACCTGCAAGTGATGCTCCAATTACTACACCCATGCTCCCTACGGTCTGACCTAATGCCTCACCGAAGTTTACTGCATTCAATCCGTCTAATACACTTTTCTGACCTGCTAGATATAATAACTCATTAGATTGTTTATAATTCTCAAGGTCATCTTGTTTAGATTTAGCTAATGTTTTAAATGCATCTCCAAACGATGTCGATGTTGGCCCGTCAAACTCTTGGTCTGTTGTAGCCTCCATTATAGATCGCCATATCTTATCAGATATTCCTTCAGGACTGTATTTATTGTAGAATTCAGCGAATGAATTCACCATACTTAATCCTAAGCTTGCGATTGGAATACTTGCCCGTTCTGTGGCTACTGCTGCCCGTTCTAATAATGGTAATTGATTTACCAGATAATCGGCACGGTTAATATTTTTTTCTAGTTGATATTTTTCAAATGGCTTTTCTGATTTATTAGAAACTTGATTAATAATCGCCTGTTCATATAAATCATTTTTCTTTTTTTGCAGTAGTTTGGGGTCATGGTTAGGATCTTGATTCATAGCATCAACCTCTCCAATTAATCTAGCTACGTTCTTTGTTGATGCCTCTTGTATTGATTTTATTGTTGCTAGGTTTGTAATGTACTTTGCAGAGTTTTCAGCTCCTTTTATTGACATTAAATCAAACTTAATCTCATTTCTTCTTTGCTTAGTCAGATTACCTAGTCCAATATGTCCTAATGGTCCTAGGTCAATATCTGCTAATTTACCTTGATCTAATAGTTCAAATAAATATTCAACATCTTTATCCTTTTTCTTGAACTCATCAATCATCGACATAGATATATTCTGCTCTATCTCCGATTGTGATTTAGGTCTAGTTATTTCCTCACCAACTCTATTGAATGAAAAATCAGGCTGTTGATTGATATCAACGGTACCTTGTTCTCCTTGATATGGTTTTGGCGCAGCTACTAGAGGGAACTCTTCTTGCACAGACACTTCAGCAGGAGGGGCAGCAGGAGGAGCTGGTCGCTCCATTCCTTGAAATGACGATGGCATAAAGGCATTAGAAACAGTCTCCTGTACGCTAACCTGTGGTTTAGGTCTTAGGTATTCACCAGCTAATGATGTAGCCTCTGCGAATGACTTACCACTTACTAGACTAGAAAGCTCTCTTGCCTGTGTATCTGTAATAGACTTCCCTGCTTGAGACATGAACCTCTTTATCTGCTGAGGGTTCATGTTAGCAGGAAGTTTTGGACCAGTTGGTTGTTTTTTAGGTATACCTCCCATAGATGGGAGTCCTATTTCATCACCATAATTGTATCCATCCATACTTGGCAATACGAAATCTTCGTCTTCCATAACTTCTTATATTATAATGTAAATCCTTGACCCTTTAAAAACTTCTTATAATCATCAAGTTTAAGACTTGGATTTTTAGCTTTCTCTTTTGCATATCCGCTGTCTATTTGTTTCTTAGTTAACGTAACTGTTTTCTGACCTCTTAGATATGCATCAATAGTAGGCATAGCTAAAGTATTAGCATTTGCATTGTATGAAGCAAGACCTGCTTCAATTTCTTTAACTGTAACCGCTTTGTTTTTTATAGCACGTAAGTCTTGGTCTGTTAACTCAAACTGTATTTCTTGAGCAGGTTGGGGAAGTCCATTCGCAACAGTTACAGTGCCTTTAGCAGTGGCATAGAATTTTCCTGTATTTTTATTATATCTTATGCTAGACAATGCTACTGCCTTTCCTCCTTTACCTAATGATGGAATGTCAACATTTTCTGTTGTTGAACTTATAACCACTCCATATGATTGTTCTTTAGGAATCTTTAACGTATGTTTTTCATTTCCAAATATGTATCCGTCATCATCCTGTACAATTTGAATGATTTCTGCATCGGTCATATTCTCTATACCTTCTAATATAGATTCATCTTTATCTCTTTTCCTAGCTACATCTACAAGATTCATAATACTTGCTCTAGCTGCTGCGCTCAATCCGTCAAATGTTTGAATATCTGATATATTCGCTGGGTTTTTATCTTTATTGTTATTACCACCACCTCCTCCACCTACTGGAGCAGGATTTAATTCATTAGTTAGTATATGACTATCTATCCAAGGCTGCTTCTTGTTATTATTCAAGTCGTTTCTAACGATTTGCTTCATAACCTCTTCCTTAGTTAATAAAAGTGGATCTGAACCCGTTTCTATCATCGACTTCTGAGTATCCATCAGTAACTGAGTCTGTGTCTTTTGCTGACTTCTAGATATCTCGTTAACTGCATTAATAACTAATTCAGGATCCGATACTACTTTGTTAACATATTTATTCCACGTTGTATCGTTTGGTTTATAAACATATTGACCTTGTTTGTTAAATCCTGCTTTCGTTGGGCTTTGTTGGAATTCTGGGTTTACACCATCTACTGTCATCTCTTCGATGCTTGGCTTATATGCATTTAATTCATTAGCATAACTCCTCTTCGCATGAGCCTTGAATAGATATGTTTTAGTAACAGGATTGTATTCAGTTCCTTGAGCTTTTAGTATTTCTATTTGATCTCCAGTAGGTTCAATAAATTTATCGCCAGAAATTGTTTTAACCATATCTTCTGAAACAAATAATGATGGGTTATTATTAGCATCATTTATCTTATAATAATTCTCCGACCTTTCTTTTAATTGATTGGCTTTATCACGTGCGTCTATAATTACTTGCATCGAACCTTCTGGGTCATCATTATATAAACTATCAGATAATTTATTTCTAAACGTAGCGAATTCTTCCTTGGCTTCTGATTGTAACGATGGATGGTATTTATCTGAGCTAACAGTAAAAAACTTTTCCATCCACTTATTTTCCTCAGCCTTCTTCTCTTTCTTCGCAGCATTCTTCTCCGCTGATCTTCTAGCTAATTCACCTGCTTGGAATTGCATAAGCTGAGGCCCGATATCCTTTGTGCGATATCCTAGACCTATAGCCTGCCCCATTGATGATGCTGTTATATCTTCTGCCATGATTTATTATAATTTATTTTGTGCCTGGAGGTGTAGGAGGTGTTGTTTTTTTCTTTGGATCATATTCTCCAAAACCTGCAATAGCACCCTGCATTCCTAATCCACCGATTGTTCCTAGGGCATTACTCATTCCCTGATTTGCTTGTTGTATTGCATTTCCGTATCCTGCTACCTGTTGGTCATATTGCTGACCAGCCATCTGTTGGTTTTGTGTCTGGTATGATCCAACCTGACCTGCAAGCATATCCGATGCAGATCGGTCTGCTGCTTGTCCAGCACGGTTCATTTGTGCTGATTGCGCAGCCATAGCAACATTAGCATTAGCATTTTGGTTACCAAGTCCAGTCATAATAGCCTGAGCAGAACCACCAGAGTTCAACATTTGTTGTCCAATACCTGCATTAGCTTTTGCTATTCTATTCTGAGTAGCAGCATTTTCTGCTTGTGAAAATCCTTGGTATAGCTTAGAACGATTTAATCTATTCTGATATGCAGCCATTACCTCTTTAGGTACCGATAACTGAGGACGTTTACCCATACGGGCTAATGCTCTCTCTGCCTTTTGTCTCCTCTTGTAGTCCATAATCATACTAGCTCCCATGCCTAGTACACCTATACCACCACTTATTGCCATTGCTGCTGGATCCATAATTTATTTTTTTATTGTTACAAATATAGTTAACTATTCCAAAGCCTTGCCATCGGATTAAATTTCAATATCATATTAGTGAGTCTCTGGAACATACCTGTTTGATAATGAAATCTGACCTTAATCCATTGCCCATATAAGAATGAATTATCCAATCCTGTACTTCCATTTAGTAAGTCGTTAGGTATCGGTGCTACATACTGGTCTAGTTGTTCAAGGAACTCTATAGGATTGATTAACGTGCTATGGTTCTTTGTGAATGCCTCTACCTTGTATGGTACAATTTCAGTGTTACATATCAATGATATGAAATGCTTTGTTGTGTTAGGGTCGATGTTAAACACAATATCGATATATCCATCTTCAGTCTGACCTACTCCGTTTGACATATACCACTCTAGGTACTTGCCCTCATTATGCTCATATAACTGATTAGAGTTACTTGCTGGAGACGGTGATAAGAATGTGTCCTTGTACTGAAGATATATCCTAGGATGAGGTGTCTCGTCAGAGATAATAAACCTGTTCTTAACCTCGCTCCAGATAATAGTCCTTAAACTATAGTACTCCAAGTCATCAAAGGCAACCTGTGTATAAAACTCCTCCCAGCCTGGGTCAACACCTGGGTTAGGTGCAGAGTTAAACACACTGCTTTGGATGCAGATGTATATAATTGGAAACTGTTCAAATCCATAGGTATTAGTTGTGTCATATGTTACAACTAGTTGCCCTTCTGTAACACCTACTAGTGGTCCCCATATTACATCTGGCTTTCTGTATGCACGACATGTCCATGCAGCTTCGTTAAGACGCTGATTCCATATCCCATGTATACCATAGTTATCAGCAGGTGTCTGGTAGTTTATAACCCATTTAAATCCTTCGTTAGCTAGTGTTCTGATGTTTGTTCTATCAGATATAGGTACAGCACCATCGGCTCCGAAACGCATAAATTTTTTGTTAATGGAATCATACCAGTATAGTACATCATCACCACCAGCTGACTTACCAAGGAACGATGACCATTTATCTGAGCAGCCGTAACTAGTAATTGTGATACCTGGCCTAGAGAATACTCCTGCATCTCCTAGCACAACTTGAGAACCATCACTTACCTGAAGTGTTCCTCTAGAGTTAAAGAACTGTTTCTGGAACTTACTTACCTGCAATGTAAATAATTCTCCGTTCACATTCTTCATGCTATTAATCTCTCCAAACGAAGCATCTAGGTCATTGTATGATAATATACCAAACCTTCTATAGAAATCAGATCTAGCATTCTGTGGCTTAGAATCTGACCATATAACCCTTGTCTGTAACTTACTACTTCTATCTTTTGTTAAGCCTGCTCTATATGCCGTATTTAGTGAGTTAATGGAATATCCATAGTTATAGTAGTAAGAATCTAGAGGTCTTTTGTTTAGCCAACTAAATGCATTCTGTGAAACATCTATTAAATCATATGTAGCAGGGAATAAAGGAGTCCCTTCAACCTTATATATCAGATATGGGTTTGATTTAGTTTGTGATGTTAATAATATACCCGTTGCGAAACCACCTGTGATTGGTGCTATCGGCTCCTCATTCTGTGTTATTGCTTTAACGTAGAATTGTGTGGTTAACGTGTCTCCTCCAAACAATGACACTACTCGATTTGATGATGACTTCTGATATGTACCTGTATATACAAACTGATCGAGTCCTTCCTTTGAATACTGTGTACCTTCAAGAATATATCTCTTTATCTGTATAGCACGGATACCTCTATCAGCTAGTTTATAATTAATTCCATTATACGAGGCTAATGTATTCTTTAACTTAGCTATGTATCCTGGATAGAAAGAATATCTAGTAATATCTGAGTCAACAACCTCTGCCGTAAGTTGAAATTTATATGTTGCTAATAATGGTATTGGAAAATAAACATTAAACGATGACCATTCTATTACAATTTCATAGTTATTCCATGATATGTCAACAGATGGAGCTGTAAAAGTCAGACCTGTCTGGCCGTATGCACTACATATTAAACCTGGTATAGTGCAATTCTCATTAAACCACTCACAGAATTCAACCTGCGCTCCTTGGTCTCCTGAAAATACACTTCCACCTACTATATTTACTCCACCAGTTGTTTCTACTGTAGTAAAACCAGGTGCTTGTATTGGGATTGGAAAAATGATTGAATTTCTATAGATGTTAAAAAAATTAGGTAGAGCTTGTACTCCTAAATTAGTACGTACATTAGGTACATTAGTAGCATCATCAATACTAAACGTAGGCTTAGATGTTGTCGATGGAGTGCTACCCATTGACTTTGTAACCCAACTAGATGACACCTTTAAAGGATCTCCATTAGGCACAAATAATGACTCTTCTATTTCTACTTCTTCCTTTTGTGTTAGATCTAATGACAAATACTCTCTAAACCTATTACTAGGTATGGTTGTATTTTGGACATTACCAAAGCTTGACAACTGTCCAAGATTTACAATGCTATCTCCTGCATTTATCTTTAATGCCTCTGAGTTATCGTTTAGAAAAGAATCAATTAGATATAAACTAGCATATTCATCATTCCACTGATATCCGAAATTAGTCCCTGCTCTATTACCTACGTTAATCGTAAACCTCTGGTCATAATAGTTAAGATCACTAGGTATGTCATAGTAATTTGTTGCTTGACTACCGTCATTACTAGACACAAATGGAAACTCATAACTAATCATTGGTTTTCCATCTACAGGACTAGATGCATCTTGAGAAGATATAGGTTTTGAGTTCGATAAATATATAGTTGCTTGACTTCCTGGATTTTCTACCCTTTGGTATCTTGGTGGATAGTTTGTTGTTGTCGTTAAACTTTTCACATGCATCACAGCATATCCTGTGCCTATAATACTTGGGTTCACAACCTCAGCCCTGAAGTACTCTATCCTGTCAATAACAAGATTAGCTGGTATTCCATTAATTATCTCGTTCGATAGATTAGGCCCAACAACTTCAATATAAGGAACCAATATGTCAACATTTCTTGACCTAGGGAACCCTGTCCTTGTATCTATTGTTGGGTTAGTTATTGAGTTTAGGTCATAGCTACTTAATCCTGCTGTTCTCTTTCCATCTGTTGATGTCTGTTCTATATCTATAGTTGCATCGAATATTGTATAAACTGGACTTATATATCCATTCATATACCTGACCCTAGCTCCAATACGATACGTTTCATTTATCATAAATCCACTGTGATAATATACATTAAATGGATCTTGATGACCACCAAAACTTTGGTTTATACTATACCAAGGCTTGGATATATGTTTTGTTTTTAACGAGTAAGTTACTTTTTCTAAAATACTTCCTAGTTCGTCACTAGGAACCTCTAGGTTTGATAATAGATATCTATTGTCAATAATGGCATTATTCTTAGCCTTTGTATATATCTCAGTTTGAACACTTAACTCGTCTGGATTGAGGA
>Ga0114975_10000932_pt1 | contig 21339 bp, 31 predicted proteins | sample S_130626_EF_Meta_FD_87031 | JGI IMG/M metagenome (GOLD analysis project Ga0114975, IMG submission 87031) | Freshwater microbial communities from Lake Simoncouche, Canada to study carbon cycling - S_130626_EF_MetaG | ecosystem: Environmental > Aquatic > Freshwater > Lake | place: Lake...
ATTGAAGTGCATTTTAGATACAATGATGACTTTGCCAATCATAATGCCACAACCATTATACCGGTTTGGCGTGACGAGTTTTACTCCAGCCCTGCAGGCGATAGACTGGGATTTATATTAAAAGATAACACGGAATTAACAAAAATAGGAAATTAAATGTCAACACAACAATACAACTTAACAACAAAAACAGACTATCTAAGTCGTAAGATGTTTCTGGATCCACAGGGTCCGGTTACTATTCAACGATTTGAAGAAGTAAAATATAAAAAGATTGCAGACTACGATAGCACTGCTCGTGGCTTTTTTTGGCAACCGGAAGAAGTAAGTCTCACAAAAGACAGCAACGATTTTAAAGAAGCCAGCGATGCAGTTAAACATATCTTTACCAGCAATTTGCTTCGTCAAACTGCTCTAGACAGTTTACAGGGCCGCGGCCCTACACAGGTATTCACTCCTGTTTGTAGTTTGCCTGAAGTCGAAGCATTGATGTACAACTGGGGATTCTTCGAAACAAATATCCATAGTAAATCATACAGTCATATTATTCGTAATATCTACAATGTACCTAAAGATGTTTTCAACACAATTCACGATACTAAAGAAATTGTGGACATGGCTGCAAGTGTTGGCAAGTATTATGATGCACTACATTTGGTCAACTGCCGCAAGGAAGTGGGAGAAGTAATTGACGAGCATGAACATATACGAGCAATCTGGATGGCACTCAATGCAAGTTATGCATTAGAAGCCTTCCGCTTTATGGTATCATTCGCTACATCGTTAGCAATGGTTGAGAATAAAATCTTTATTGGTAATGGTAACATTATCAGTTTAATCCTACAAGACGAGTTGTTGCACAAAGGCTGGACTGCTTACTTGATCAATCAAGTGGTCAAAGAAGATCCTAGATTTGTAAAAGCCAAAGCGGAGTGTGAAGCAGAAGTATATCAACTATATATGGATGTTATCCGTGAAGAAAAGTCTTGGGCGGATTACTTGTTCAAGAAAGGACCTGTGATTGGATTGAATGCCAACATCTTAAAGGATTTTGTTGATTATACAGCAGTAAACGCATTAAAGGAGATAGGCATTAAATATCAAAGTCCTGCACCCAAGTCAACTCCTATTCCTTGGTTTAACAAGCACAGTGATACCAGTAAGAAACAAACGGCTTTGCAGGAAAACGAAAGCACCAATTATGTTATTGGTGTGATGAGCGAAAGCATTGACTACGATGCACTACCTATGTTATAATATATTATGAAAATTAACGAACTAACCCTAAATGAACAAGCAATAACTCAGCAAGAGTTATCGCAGTTATATGTAAAAGGAAAGCCAATGAGTTTTATTAAAAATACTCCTGTGGCTTTGGTTCCTTTTGCGAACCTTGAAAAATTATTTGGTCCTGAAAAAGCTCAGGAAATTGCCGGGCTGGCTGGATCGGTAGATAAAACAAGTTATAGCCAAGCATACCAACAAAATGGATATGTGGTGTTTCAATGGAACAGTAATGAAAATGCTCCTGACATTTATATTGCTAATCCAGAAGTAGTATCTAGCAAGTATGAAAAATTTACTGGTCAATTACCCACTGATCCCAAAGGAAGAAGTAAGGTTCCTTCGTTGGTAGTATTGGACAAACTAGGTTTAGATGCCAATCGTGTGCCTTTCTTTGTTAAGAAGGTTCCCACTGAAATGATCGGCGCAGACAGTGTTGGACTAGCTGGAAAAGTTATTCAAACGTCCTGGGGTGAACAAACTGTACAACAGGGCGGATTTATTGTAAAAGAACCAAATGGACACATCTATACTGTGGCACCAGATGCCAAAGGATTACCCATTGGATATATTAGGGCATAATATGCAAGTAAGAGTAAAAGAACAACAAGAAGAATTTGGCGCCTGCGGTTGCGGCCGTAGCCCAACTGGTAAGTGCTGTGGTTGGCATGGTCTAACTGAAGAACAGTACCAAACAGCACTGGAAGAATACGAAAAGAATTTATTTGAAGATGGAGCAGGAATATGAAAGTAGAAATTTATACCAAGGATCAATGTCCTTATTGCGTACAAGCAAAGAATTTGATGAGCAGTAAAGGCTGGGAATTTACCGAGTATTATATTAACAACGAAACAAGAGAAAGATTGTTAGAAGAAATGACAACAAGAATCGGAACAATGCCACGCACTGTTCCGCAGATCTTTATTGATGACGTATCAATCGGTGGGTTCACCGAATTGGCAGCTTGGGTAAAAACACAATAATTTAATATGTTAAAAGAAAATAAAATCGGAAAAACAGTGAGCATGAAACTTTCCAGCGGTGATGAAGTCGTTGGTAAAGTAACAGGACAGAACGCTGATGGTATTACGATCAGTAAACCAGTTATACTGGCGGCTAGCAGGGAAGGACTACAAATGGTTCCTTTTATGATGACAGCCAGTCCCGACGGTGAATATTTGTTCAAAACGCACAACATCATGTGTATAGTTGACACGGGTGATCAAGTTGCAGATGCTTATCTTGAAAGTACCACAGGCATTAAGCCTGTTAGAAACTCCAGCAGTATTATAATATAATATGAGAGAAGTACACAGGTTATATGACCCCAACGAAGATGGTGCAATCATTGAAGAAGTCATACAAAGCACAGTTTTTGCTAATAACCTGTTGGTAAGTGTTGACGGTAGCCCAGTTCAAGAGCATGGACTAGGCGAGCATGATAGTCCTGTGACTGCCAATGGCAGTACCACAGTGTTTATCAATGGGATTCCTGTGAACCGCCGTGGAGATCCAGATAGCTGTGATCACCCCAGGGCACAGGGTAGCCCAGATGTATTTGTGGAGTAGCGATAAATATCTAAATACAACGGATAATTATGGCCAGCCCACTAAAAATAACATTTCCCACTAATCTACCTAAGAACGAAAAAGATCTTATCTGTATGCTACTAGCAGGCAGATTAAAAGACCTATTCAAAGGTAGATTAGTCTGCGCCCAACTTGCTATCGACGACTTGATTAAAGAAACAACTGGCGTCAGTGCCCTAGGTTCTTTACGTGATTCGCTAGTTAGCATGAGCTCGGCGATTAATGGTTTAAAAGCAGCCACTGGTTACAATGCAATATTGAATGGTGTTAATCAAGCACTGGGGCAAGTTAATAATGTTTTTAGTCTCGGTGGTTTATGTCCTAGTCCAGTACGTGCTCCGCAGATACCCGACCTACTGGGCAAGTTAAATGCAAACCTATTTGGCCAAGCAAATAATATATTGAATTCTCTGGGCAAAGCAATGAATCCTAGTATGTGTCTTGGTGGCGGCCCTGGTGGTTTTGGGATTAATTGGAATAGTTTTCCTGGAGATTTAAAAAATCTAAAAAATTCTATTCAACAGTTTAAAAATAACCCTGCAGGATTTAACAGTACTATATCTGCCTTTGAGAAAAATATAAAATCACAGGTAGCGAGAATGAATTCGGAGATTAAACGTCTCCAACAAAATTTAGCAGACCCACTAGGTCTTAATAATAAACTTAATACATCTAGATCACTGCAACGTGCAAAGAATAATACAGATGGTTACCCAGTTAAAGATGCACAGGGAATATTGCACAACAATGCCCTACGTTCCATGGTTACGGCAGATGTGGAAGCAGTAATAGACAATGGTGATAAATCCATAATTACGTATAAGACTGTGCCAATATTAAATTATTGCGGTGACGTAGAAGGCTATAAACGTGTTGCAGTGTCAGGACCACTGGAATATGCTGGCTGGGATCCTAATAACCCAGCACTAAACCAAGATAATCCTACTGTAAATCCTCAGGCGACGTACCTGAACTATGATTATCTATTCAAGGAAGAATCCAACGTCATAAACATATATGACAAAACAGGTGCAGTCGTAACTGACATCAATATTGCTAGAGGTAATGCATATAGATTTGGATTTGAATTATCTACTACACGAATCAAATTTTATTCAGACAGTAGCCATACAACTTCATGGACAGAAGGGTTTACGTTTAGTAAAACACCAGATGCCGGCGGCGACCTGGAAATATTATATCCAGACTCTACTGTATCATTTGAACGTGGCGATTTAGATTGGCGTGTACTCATAGAAAATCCAACTACCCCCAACTCACTATATTGGCGAGCAACCAACAACCAACAGGGTAATATCAGTGTTGATGTCAGTAGTCCCACAGTAGTACCAGAAGAAGATAGAACATATGATATTGCTATGGCAGTTAAAAAGGCTTGCCTACACTTAGTAACGGATTCTGAAGCCATACCGGGTACATCTTCAACAGTAAAGTATGATAGATTCTATGGATCAGGCACAACAACACAGAGAAAATACAACGCAGTGGCCAAGGTGTTTAATAGTACTGGCAGCGAGTTGGGTTCTATAACTGTTAATAATGTGGCGGTGGAGACCTACGATACTACAACGTATAATGATGGTGCCATTACAACTGTCACTCAGATTGCCAATGGTTTATATTTAATATATAAACGTTATGTCAGCATAGAAAATGGCTTGGAATTCAGTCAGATACATTTTTATATTTCCAGTTCTGCCAGTGAAGACGATGCCACAGAATGTTTATTGTTGAAATTTACAGATCCCATTACATTGCAGAATTCCACTAAACTTCCATATACAGACACTTATTCTTATAATGTAACTGTTACACAAAAAGATGGCAGTGGTAATTTTGTACCAGTAACCACTCCTATAACAAACTCTGATCAGGTAAAGTTTGAATTATACAAAAATGGTAGTAGACAGTTTATTCGTTTTAATTTAACATCCAACACAGAAGCCAATAAATTTAATACTCCGAAAAATGAATTCGTACTACAAACTGATATAGAGATAGATCCCAATGATGTCAGCAGAACGTTTGTTAATTCTGATCCCATTGAGTATAGAACATACATTTATGTAAAGACCAATGACGGTAATGGCATAGAATTAGTACTCACTTTGGTTTAAATCGGTTATCAACCATTTGACATTAAATCAGTTTTAGCATATAATTAAGCACTAGGAGTAATTCTGATGCTTAGACAAATTGTCAACTTCCTTACCAAAATTGGTAGACAGCGTATTATTTTAGACAGGGAAAGTAACGAACCTTATTTGGAACGTTATTATATCTTTTTAAAAGAACGTAAACTATTTCCATTTAATATTTTCTTACACAAGTTTTTGAAATCAGATCCAGACGATGTGCATGATCATCCCTGGCCCTATGCAACATTAATTTTAAAAGGTGGTTATTATGAATGGACTCCAGAATTTGATAGCAATGGTACCAAGATCAGTGAAACACGGCATTGGCGTGGTCCTGGGCACTTTCGTTTTTGCAGTGCTAATAGCTATCACCGTATTGAACTTAAAGTAGATGTAGACTGCTGGACAATGTTTATGCCCGGACCACAGAAACGTGAGTGGGGTTTTTTAGTTAATAATAAATGGATACACAATGACGAATACATTAAGCAACGTACTGCTTCAGCCAAGCAATAATACTTAGACATGAAAAAATATTATTTTGCCTATGGCATGAATACTAATCTCAGTGAGATGACCATGCGCTGTCCTGGTGCGGTTAATCTAGGTCATTGCACATTAACAGGATTTGAACTAAAGTTTAGACTTCATGCTGATATTGATCGCAGTGAAGGACATGTAATGGAAGGTGTACTTTGGGAAATTACCGCTGACTGTGAACGTGCCTTGGATCGTTTAGAAGGTTATCCTTTTTACTATGACAAGATTGAAGTAGTAGTTAATCCAACTACTACGGTAGATAGAATGACGCATATCGTTGCCATGGCTTATATTATGAACACCAAAGGCCAAGAAGAGGCTCCAGGTGCAGGTTACAAGCAATGTCTAATCGAAGGCTATACTGCAAATGGATTAAATGTCGATAAGTTGACAGAAAAAATTAATTCAATTACAATTAAAGAACATGCATAACGATCAAGTCCTGCTAGATTATAAGATCACCGTTACCGGTACTAAAATTAAGCGACAACGTTATATCAATCCATTTACACATGTTAACCCAAGTTGGGATGACAATCCATTCATTGAAGATAGAATAGAAGATGTACAGATGATTACAGCAGATATTCCAGAACGAGAATTTATCGCAATGTTAGATGCATTGGGTGAAATAAGAGATCTGATGAGAAACCCAGAAACAGCAAGATTGTTAATGGAAGCAAGGTTTATAAATAGATTAAAAGGTAGTAGATAAAATGGCACAGCATACAAATTATTGGAGTTGCAGTACTTTTGCAGATTGGATTCGTGGCACTAACAAACTTAAAATGGGTACCAGCGAGGAATGGGATGCTTGGCACACGCAAGCAACAAAAGCGCATCCTATTCGTTATTGGCTCGCTGATACTGCCCTAGATAATCTGCAAGACTTTGTAACTTGGCCTGTAAGGAAATTACATGACATCAAATACTATATTAACAACCGTTGGGTTACTCGCACTCATAGCCTTACTGCTCATGCCCAAGACATCAAACCCGGTCAGTGGCAGGATGTGGGTAATCGCTTTTTGCCTTGCCTATTTAATGAGCTTGTGGACTTTGTCGAGATAGAAACAGCCTGGAGTCACATCGCTTGGAGTGACAAAAAAGATACTGAAAAATACAATCCTCCTTTCTATGCCAGTGGTTGGTGGCGTTGGAGAACATGGCGTTGCCCGCAGGCTGGTTTAGATCATCTTGATTGGGCAATGAGTTTAACTAACACTGACTGGTGTGAACCAGATCATCCTGATTATGGTAAGCCTACACTACAAGCAGTTCGTGCTCGAGAAATTAAAGAACTGTACCTATGGTGGACTGAAACCTATCGCAATCGTCCCGACCCGCACGATGCAAGTGGATGGAGTGCATATTGTGAAGCCTCACGTCTAACCAATGGTGGTAAGTTATTCTTTGGCGCAGATAAAAGTCCCGAGCTTAAAAAGCAAAGCGATAAAGCTCATAAGCTATTACAAAAGATAGAAGCAGCCTACGAAAAAGAAGATGAGGCAATGATGATACGTTTAATCAAAGCAAGGGATAGTCTATGGACTTAACTGGTAATGTATGCAAATGTGGCAAAGAACCACAATATTCCCAAGATTACGATGCTTACTATTGCGGGCCCTGTAATGTATGGGCAGAAGACAAATGTGATGATCCAATATGTGAATTTTGCACGAATCGTCCCAATGTACCTGTAAACGAAACCGGCCCCTAAGACGTTAAATATAATATAAGGAGAATACTATGAAAAAAATTCTATTAACATTGTCGCTTTTAGCATTAACGGGCTCGGCACTGGCACAACATCATGGACATGGATTCCGTCATCATGGGCATCACGGTTATTACCGTGGTCCAGGTTTTGGTTGGTGGGTGGCACCTGTTGTTACGGGTGTAATTGGTTATGAAATTGCTAGACAACAGCAAGTTATCGTTCAACAACCTCCTGTGGTTGTACAACAGCCTCCCGTAGTTTATCAACCAAATCCTAATTGTACACCGTGGACAGAAACACACAGCTCAGATGGCACAATTACAAGAACTCGTACTTGTGCCCAGTAATTGAAGCCATGCAATAAATGACAAAATTCTTTTGTCCTGCACCCTGGAAGGCACTGTATTCCCATGTTAACGAAATGGCAGTGTGCTGTGCAAGTACACGCAAGTTCAAAATGTCCCCCAGTGAGTTTTTAAACAGTGACTATTTAAAAGAATTAAAAGAAAAGTTTTTACGTGGTGAAATAGACGACACTTGTTCTTATTGTGTTGATGCAGAAGCTAATAATTTACAAAGTATTAGGCATCACTTCATTGAAAGATATGGAGAAGATACAAAAGAAACTCTTTCACATATGGAACTTCGTGCAAGTAACTTATGTAATTTTCAATGTAAGATGTGCGATGCAGATAGTAGTTCGTTGATTGCAGGAACGATAAAAACAGTATCCACTGACAATTGGCAAGAAGTATTAGAATTAAGTGAAAATCTAAAATCACTGACGTTAACGGGCGGTGAGCCTATGATAATAAAACAATATTATGAATTGTTAGATCACTTAATTGAAAAAAATAAAACAAATATTATTTTACGCATCTATACCAACTGTAGTTCATACAATCCTATTTTTATAGAAAAAATACTAAAATTTAGAACTGTACTACATCTAAGCATTGACGGAGTGGGCAATACTGCGGAGTTGCAGAGAATAGGAACAGATTGGAACTCAGTCAATGACAATGTCCATAAGTTTCTAAAATTACCCGTGGGTGTAGTATTTCACACAACGTTTACATCATTGAATATAACTGATGTTTTTTCTCTGTCTAAATACTATGTAGAATTGAATAAATTAAAATCAAAGTTATTTTTTATGGCACACTCGGTGGCTGGGAACAATGAATTTAATCTAGCAAACATGGATGACGCCGCAAAAAAATTAGCCATAGATGAAATAGACAAATCATTGAAAATACTAAATGAAGAATGCCTCCTCAAGTTTAAAGGTGAATTGGTGTCCATTAAGAAAGTATTAGAAAATACATTAAAAATCCCTGCATCTATGTAATAATACAGTAACATTATTTTTCTTAAATACAATATCGCTGGTTGGTGGCGTATAATAGGATAAATAACCAATACTAAGGGCTTATAATGAGCCCTTAGTCTTGGCTAAATAAAAAACAGTATATACTGTTTTATAAAGGAGGTGGGCTATGAAACAAAAGAAACTTGTAAAAGAGTTGTACCAGGCTTGCTTCGACCACGACGCTGAAAAGATTGCTGAACTTAAAAAAATTGAGTTCGCTAAAATCGCAAAACGCCGAGCCGAAGGCAGACCGTTCACAAATCGTTGGACCGTTGTTCAGCTATAATAAAAAAGCACCCCCAGGGGTGCTTTTTTATGGGCAAGTTAATTCACAAGTTCGTCAACAAATTTTAGCAGTAAATCATGATGATGGCCCTGATGCCAATATTGGTTAATGTACTGTCTAGGCTTTTCATACCAATATTCTTGGCTCTCAGGATGGCATCCAATTATACCAATTCTGTTTTGTATAATAGCCATGGGATCTCCGTTGGCATAGGTAGCAATAGTTTTGAATTTATTTGTATTACCAACTAGGGCACAACCATCATAAAAGAACATCTTTTCCTGCTCTCCTTTCCAGTCTATAGTTGCCACAGTTGAAAAGCTACGTCTAATGTCTGCGCTAGGTCTATTGATATATTGTACAGCATCCACATCTTCTAAAATATCAAAGTAATGGCTACCTGCCCAATAGGCACCCATACATATTCCAAGATAATATCCACCACGAGCAACAAAATCTGCTACTAAGTTTTCCTTTTTCCGTTTGAAAAAGTTATTATAACTTTCACTGTCACCAATGCCTCCGGGAAAGGCTATGATATCAGTTTTATCAAGTAAGTCTAGTGTGAGTTCGTTCTCTGAGAATAGCGTGATATTGTATTTGGAAGACAGCGATTGTATCATCCCATCACAGCAGTCCTGCGAACACTCGGGATGGTGTCTAAACAATGCTATATTTGGACGCATATTACTATTTATAAACTCAAATTCTTTTAAGATGTAACGCTTCTGTAATTGAATTTTAGGTAAATATTGGTATGGTAGCTACTAAAACATATCGTAGTATTTTTATCAGTGATGTTCATTTAGGTACTCGTGATTGTAAAGCAGAGCAATTAAATAACTTTTTAAAGCATAATACCTGTGATACCCTGTACCTAATAGGCGATATAATAGATGCTTGGCGCATACAACAAAATAAATGGCGCTGGAAACAAAGTCATACTAATGTTGTTCGTCGTGTACTAGGTCACGCTAAACGTGGCACTAGAGTTGTTTATATAGCAGGTAATCACGATGAGTTTTTACGCCCTATGATACCATATGGGTTTAGTTTTGGTTCAATCGAGATACATAATCAAACAGAGCACATAGGTGCAGATGGACTACATTATCTTGTTGTTCACGGTGATTTGTTTGATGGCATTACTAGGCTAGCACCTTGGTTATCATTTTTAGGAGACAGAGCATATGATATCATTTTATCGCTTAATAGCAAGTTCAATTGGATACGCCATCGCTTTGGTTTTGGGTATTTTAGTCTTAGTCAATATCTCAAACATCGAGTAAAAAAAGCTATAGACTTTATGTTCAAGTTTGAACAGAATCTAGCAGGCTATTGTAAAAAGCGTGGCTTCGACGGAGTTATCTGTGGACACATACATCACGCAGAAATAAAAAATATTGATGGGGTAGTATATATGAATGACGGCGACTGGGTAGAGAGTTGTACTGCACTTGTAGAACATCACGATGGCCGCTGGGAAATAGTTACTTGGACCAAGGAGAAAGACAATGTGGATACTAATACTGATAGCAGTTCACGTGAACAACCCCCAGGACGTTCCGGGAAGAATAGAACTGGTATTCAAGGACCGGACCAGTTGCGAGACAACACTGGCGTCAATGAAGTGGCAGCTAAAGTTTAACAATTTCAAGGTAGAAGGCAAATGTCAAAAACAATAAGTGAAAAAATTACCATTGTAGTACCTTGCAAGAATGAGGAAAATTACATACACCATTTGTTGGATGCTTTACGTGGACAAGACATAGGTGATACTAGGATTATTATTGCAGACTGTTCTACTGACGCGACCAGACGTATTATAGCTGACAATAGTTTTGGATTGAACATAGAAGTCATTGACGGTGGACCTGTTAGCATCGCCAAGAACAATGGCGCTAGTTTAGTCACTACCCCATACATTTTATTCATTGACGCAGACGTGCGCTTCTTTAAATACACTGTTATACAAGATGCTGTTAATTTGATTGAGTCTAAGAATTTAGATCTTATTGGACTAAGCATTAAATGTTATGATCGTGACCCACGAGCACATCTTGGATTCATTATTTTCAATACTATAAATCATGCTATGAAATATTTTTCTCCATTTGCAGTGGGAGCCTTTATGCTGACACGCAGAGACAAGTTTGAAGAATTCGGTGGCTTCCCTGAAAACTTTGCAACAAGCGAAGATTACTTCTTATCCCGTAAGTACAATCCAAGAAAGTTTAGAATTATGAGACATCATTTTGGACAAGATTCACGTAGGTTTAAGAAGATGGGATATCTTGGCATGGCCAAATATCTGGTCAAGAACTTTGCTAACCGTAACAATAAGAAATATTGGGATAGTTTGGATTCAACCAAATATTGGGGTTGACAAATAATAAATACTGTGCTATAATACAAGTTATTGCTGTATGAAGCGATGTAAAATAAGTTCAAGACGCGGGGGCAGTGCCCGCCAGGTCCACCATAAAGCATATTGGTTACTATCTGTGTCCAAGAAGGTAGTGTAATATCGAGAGACACCACTCCAGTATGTTTTATAATGGGCCTGACACAGGATCGATTGGGCAAAGAGTAACAGAGTGGACAGCTCGGCAATGTAGAAGCCGTTAGGACAGGGGTAACCCGGTCGAAGAAGCAAAACAAAGTAAACGCAAACGACTCACAGTTCGCATTAGCTGCCTAAACTCAGCTTAGGGTAAGACATACCTCGTAACAGAAACTCTAGAAAGGCTCTTCGGAGCCTTTTCTATTAACTAAATATCTATATGATACAATTAAACTATAACTTAAACAACAAGGACGTCTCGATCTCATGGTCGAATAAAGAAGTTTTTAGGGAGGTGGTTGGACTACAAACAAGTTGGTTTGGATATACCTCAGATGAATTAACAGATGAGATATTGCTGAGTAAATTGCACTCTGAATACATTGGGTTTATGGAGTCTGTTCTAGAAAACACACGATTACCTGAGAATCCAGTAATACTAGACATAGGATCTGGGAATAGTATTATAGATCTTGCCCTATACAAATATTTTGATAAAAAAGCAAAATTTTATCTTTTAGATGGCGATAAACTATTCCCTCCACTGTATACTAAAGAAATAAATCTACATGATAGTAACTTTATAACATTCAATACCTGGGAGCCTGTATTAGATGCAATTAAAACCAATGACTTCGATGTTAACGACTTTACTTTTTTGGTTCCAAACACAGAATGGAACGGAGAAGAATACGTACCCTCGAAAAAATCCGATGCCCAATTTGAAAATATTCAGGTTGACATGATCATATCTAAAAGTTCTTGTGGTCTACATTATCCTATTAATATATATTGGGAAAAGATCCTGCAGATATTAAAGCCCGGTGGCTGGTTGTATGTTGCTCCTATGATAAACATAGGAAATCAATTTGAATTTGTTTCATCACATTTAGGTGAGCCCATAAAAGTTAATACTATGTCCATGGATACAATCAAGAAGGATAGACCCAACGATTTCCTACGTTGGGAAAAATTAATGCCAGATGCACATAACCCAAACGCAATCTGGGCATACAATGCTTTGTGGCAACGCCCACTATAATTTATTATTAATTTTTCCTATTGGGTCCATAAGAATATATTAGCGAAAACACCATTGATTTTGCTGATTATAAAGATATATACTATACACTTAGTGAAAACACTAATACGAATTTTTAACTTAAAGGAAATCAAAATGAAAACAGTTGGAGATAAATTATCCCCATTCGCAGTAACAGGCGTTAACCCAGGTAAAGATGACTTCTTTACTATTACAGAAAAATCATTTGAAGGCAAGTGGAAAGTAATTGTTTACTATCCAAAAGACTTTACATTCGTATGCCCTACAGAAATTGTAGCCTACGACAAGTTATTCCAAGACTTTGCTGACCGTGATGCAGTCCTGCTAACAGGTTCAACAGACAATGAGTTTTGCAAACTGGCATGGCAACGTAGCCATGAAGACTTGAGCAAGATCAAGCACATTCAATTTGCCGACACTGCTCGTCACCAAAGCGGTGAAGAACGTGGTAGCGTGAGCTTAATTGAACAACTGGGCGTGTTCTATGCTCCAGCAGGTGCCGCACTACGTGCCACATTCATTGTTGACCCAAGCAATGAAATCCAGCACATCACTGTCAACAACTTGAATGTGGGTCGTAACCCAGAAGAAACACTTCGTGTGTTGGATGCGCTACAAACTGGCGAACTATGCGCCTGTAATCGAACAGTTGGCGGCGAGACTCTATAATGGCATTCATTGACGCAATCAAAACTGCGTTGCCAGACTACGCAAAAGATACCAAGTTAAATCTTGATGCTGTTCTTTTGCGTAGCACATTGGACGCAGATGTAGCCATGGGTTGTGCTGTAGCGGCATTGGCTGCAACCGGCAACGGTAAAGTATTAAGCATACTATTAGCAGACGGCCCATTACACGCAGAGTCAGCAATGACAGCCGCAAGTATCATGGCACAAAACAACGTTTGGTATCCCTACGTTGAGATGGCTGATGATCCCAGTCTAAAAGGCCTGCCAGCACAGTTACGTATGAACGCAATCGCAAGCCATGGTGGAACTACCAAGTCAAACTTTGAAGCATTTAGTTTGGCGGCAAGTATTGTAGGTAAATGTCACTTCTGTGTTAAGGCACACTACGAAACACTCAAGACGGAAGGTTACACCGTAGAGAACCTTCGTGACATTGGCAGAATTGCCAGTGTTATGAATAGTGTCGCCAAAGTTTTGAATAGTTAAGCACAATCTAACCAATAAACCCGCTTCGGCGGGTTTTCTTTTGGTGAAATTAAATGTAAGTTGTGCGTCGACGCACATATTTTATTAGTAGAAACGTGTATAATTACAGAATGTTTAAACTAACTAGTTTATAAATCATATTATTAAAGGAAAAATTATGACAACAACAATTACAATCAAAGACAAAGCAGTAAATGCTACATACCAAAATGTCACAGGCTTGACGGGTGGCTCTGGTGATGGTGCCGCATTTGATGTTACAAAAACCAACGGAGTTTATTCTGTTGTATTAGATTCATTGGCAGCCAGCGCAGGCCGAGGCTATGTTGCTGGGGACACTATCACACTTGCTGGTACGGCGTTAGGTGGCACAACAGCTAACAACCTAATCGTTACTGTAGCTACAGTTGGTACACTGGGTAAAATTGCTACATTCGGTGTAGTGGGCACAGGCCGCATCGGTGATGGTACTGTTGACGTTGTTGTAGATGTTACAGGCACCACAGGTGTTGATACTTATGCAATGGGTGGCGCAAGCACAGAATATACTGTTACTAAAACTGCCGACAACGTAAAGTTAGCAAGTACGTTAGTTAGTAACATGGAATTCAACCTTGCTAACCACGAGCGTGTTGTATTCACTGACAAAGCCGTTGCTTATGATGCCGCAGGTCGTGCAGGTGATGTATACGCATTGTTGGCAGCCGCACTAGGTACAGCTGATGTTACCAAAGCCTACACCGGTATTGGTATTAGTCTTGCTGACGCAGGTTGGACAAACAAGCAATTGGCACAGGCATTGTTGGCCACAGACACTTACAAAACAGACGCAGGTGGTATCAGTGATGAAACATTTATCAAGCATGTTTACAAAAATGTCTACGGCGCTGATGCTACACTAACACAGGTCACAGACTACACAGCATGGATGACTAATAGCAAGTTGAGTCAAGCTGATGTACTAGTTGCTGCCAGTGAATTGGCAGCATTTGAAACAACAATTGGCCTAGTTGGTTTGGCCACCACTGGTATTGAATACACTCCGGTTACTGTATAACAGTTACAAAAAGTATTATAAACCCGCTTCGGCGGGTTTTCTTTTGACTATAATGTCTTATGATAAGTACAGTATGACTATATTTCTGTACATTTTGATCGTAACACATATTACTATTATTTCGGTGACCCTATTTTTACACAGGGGTCAAGCACATCGGGGATTTGTATTTCATCCCTTGTTAGAGCATTTTATGAGGTTCTGGTTGTGGTTAACCACAGGCATGATTACCAAGCAATGGGTGGCAATACACCGCAAACATCACAGATTCAGTGATCAAGAAGGTGACCCACACAGTCCCGTGGTCTACGGCATAAAAAATATATTTCTACGTGGAGTATATTACTATTATCTTGCAGCCAAAGACACCAGCATATTATTCAGCTATGGCAAAGGCACACCCAACGACTGGATAGAACGCAGACTCTACACTCCCTATAACAAGTATGGCATATTACTGATGTTGTTGATTGATGTCGTATTATTTGGCTGGCTGGGATTTGTTGTCTGGGGCATACAAATGATATGGATCCCATTCTGGGCCGCAGGTGTTGTCAATGGTATTGGCCACTGGTGGGGATACCGCAATGGCGAAACCAAGGACAACAGTAAAAACATCAGTCCCTGGGGTATTGTAATTGGCGGCGAAGAACTACACAATAACCATCACTTAAATCCAGCAAGTCCAAAGTTGAGTAAATATTGGTTTGAATTTGACATAGGATGGATGTGGTTTTGTGTATTTAAATTTTTTGGCCTTGCTAAATTAAGATCTGCTGATTAATACGGATTGGGAATATCAAAAGTCCATTTCTCAAAACTTTCTGTCTGTACTCCCCTATAATTACTTACGGGGTTTTAACATTGATTAGTGTATACTGTACGTGGGTAGTGGTCATGACAATACATATTAAATATAATTACATTGAAAGATTAATTATGTTAGAATGTTTGGTAATTGGTGACAGTATAGCTGTGGGGACTCAAATGTTCCGACCAGAATGTGTGTTAGTAGGCAAAGGTGGTATCAATACCTGGCAGTTTAATAAAAACTATGCCAAGAAGATAGAGCCTGCTAATACAGTTATCATTAGCCTTGGCTCAAATGACCATGATGGAGTAAACAGTTTTAAAGAACTGTTGGCCATGCGCCAGCAAGTTGAAGGCAAACAGGTATATTGGATACTACCTGCTATTAAACCACACATACAGGATATGGTGCAGATCATTGCAAGAAACTTTGGTGACACGGTACTACCTATCACTAAGTTACAGCCCGACAAGGTACACCCGACATGGGCGGGTTATAAAGATCTTGCAAATAATACAAAGTAACGATCAATGTACAGAGAAACTTTTATAATATCATTTCCTCCTGGTAGTTCTGGAAAATTCTTAGCCAACATCATTTGGGATATGCATCAAGATTTACCAGCCGCTTCTACCCAAACTATGTTTAATTCTTGGCACGGAAACGCTAATTTTTATTATACCACCAACGAACTGGCACATTATAAGTACAGTGAAATAAATTATAAAACTATCAAATGGCGACCATATGGAATAGATAATGACCCAAAGCATAACCCCGCCAACATAGGTTTATTTTATACACATACCTTTCCAATAATCGATGACATACAGAATAACAGTATGTTAGATGATACAAAATTTATCCTAATAAGCCCCTGTTATAATTCTTTACTTGAAATAATTGGCAACGCAACATATAAAAATGAGATACAAATTTATCTTGGCGGCAACGTTAATTTTGGTAACATAGGACACGACTGGTTATACCGTAATTATGTAGAAGAATTTGGCTACGTGCATGAAAAAGACTTTAAGAATATACTACAAACTGACAAAGATGGGATACAGGTCTTAATAAAAAACATATACGATTACACTTTAGATACTATGCAACAGGGGCAAGACATACCTCCTCACCGACTTAGTTTTTTAAATTGTAATATACCTGAACAAATTAAAGACAGAACATTGGTCATTGATTACTTAGATCTATTTCAGAAAACAAATACAGGATATCTTGCACTTGATCAGCTAGAAAAATTTATCAATAAAAAAGCCAGCGATCAAATAAAATTTAGATATGAAGAATACGTAAACGGTAGAACACAGTTCATAAAAGACTATCTGTATAATCTAGTACCCTTGCTTTTAGAATGAGAATACTATATAATAGTGTACAGACAATAGTTTGTACATTACACACATAGAGAGAAATATTATGAGCACAAATGGCTACGAAATTCGTCTTGAACTACTCAAGATGGCAAAAGAAATGCTAGAGCAAGACTGGCATGCACAGCGTGATGCTGTTATGACTGATTATCATACTAAAGCATCGAGGGATGAAAATTTTATTCCTGCACCTCCAACCTTTAAATCTTTTCCTACAGAGGAAGAGATTATTAAGAAGGCCAAAGTGTTAAACGAGTTTGTTGCCCAAAAGGCATAACATAACTAAAAAGCCCGAGTTACTCGGGCTTTTTTGATAAATAAACAAACAAAAGGAGATCCATTATGGCATTAGTTGTAAAAAACAAAGACACAAACGAGAATGTAATCACAGTAGAGGAATGGTTAGCAACAGCCAACAATCCTGATTATACAGAAGCGTGGTCTGTGGGAAGCAAAGTAACAGATGGCACATGTATTCTAAATTTTGATCATATGTGGAATGCATATATGGCAGCAGTTAACGGAGTAATGGTAGAAGAACCTGTTATTTAATTGGTAAAATTAACTACTAAAACGGTAAGATGCACTATTGCTCTTACCGTTTTTTTATTGTATAATAGTCACACGTTGTTAAAATTAACAGCGACGAGTTAATATTTAAAGGAAACTTAAAATGAGCGTTACTACTACAAAATCAGGCAAATTGCTAACAGCTTTGCAAGCTGGTGAGAAGTTGACTTCTGCACAAATCGCCGCACGTTTCGGTATCAAGAACCCACGTGCAACTGTAAGCGATCTCCGCTTCCAGGGCTATGCAATTTATGCTAACCAGCATAAAGATACTAAGGGTCGTGAGACTACAAAGTATCGCTTGGGCAACCCAAGCCGTCGCATCGTAGCCGCCGGCTACCGCGCCATGGCACTTGGTATCGTTTAAACTTTAGTTTAGACAGCTAAGTAAAAGGGTACGCAATGTACCCTTTTTTCATGAGTGCAGTATGGATATTAAACAGGTAATAAGAACAGTAGACGACTTCCCCAAGCCAGGGGTCAAATTTCTTGACGTCACAAGTATTTTAGAAGATACAAGCGCATTTAGAAAAACAATAAATTGGTTAGTCAAACAAAGTGCAAGACATAATACAGACTGTATTGTTGCCATAGACGCACGTGGTTTTATCTGGGGTTCTGCCCTGGCATCGGAAATACAAGTGCCATTATTTCTAGCACGTAAACCAGGTAAACTTCCTGGCAATGTTGTAACCAAAGAATACGACACTGAATATAGTACGGCAAGTTTAAGTATGCTCAAAGACAGCGACATACATGGCAACGTAATGATAGTTGATGATATTCTTGCCACCGGAGGAACATTAAATGCTGTGGGATCTATGTTAACTGAGCATTGGGATATAGAACCTAATAAACAAACCCATTGTGTAATTGCCAATTTAGATTTCTTACCGGGAAAAAAACGGCTGACAACAGCGGGCTATAAACTAGAGTACATGGTGGAATATTAATGAACATAGATCCATTAGTAAAAGTTGTTTATGACTTTCCTTATAAAGGAAAAATCACCATGGATATGTCTCCACTGTACACGACACCCGAAGCATTTAATTTTTGTGTAAGTTGGTTGACAGAATTGGTGAAGTCAAATAACATAGAACATATAGTTGCCATAGAAACACGTGGTTTTTTGGCGTCTGCCGCAGTGGCCTATGAAACAAAACTACCATTACACCTTGCACGTAAGACTATATTAATGCCCGGCGAATTTGTAACCAAAAAATTTACCCAAAGAGACAAACCCTATGTATTATCTTTGTCAAAGACGATGCCTATATCCGGCAATGTAATGATATTTGATGATATCGTGGCATCTGGCGCAACACTTAACGCAGTGGGAGAAATGTTAACCGAGCATTGGAATATAGCACCAAAAAATCAACTACATACGGCATTGGTATATTCAGTGGCGTCACAGGGAGAACAAATGCTGTTGGATGCTGGTTATATGATGTCTTATCTAGCTAAGATTAATTGTTAACTCTAATCCTAGTACGATCACTTTCGTGCATACACTGGAACATGGGGCAAGCGAAACTGGTATCAGGTGCTTGCCAGTCATTTTTAAATACATTACCTAGGTCCCTGCCACCGCAATCGCTGGCACTGGCAAATCCCTTGGCACCAATATATAGATAATCAACACCGGCAAAACATTGCTTACCAGTGTAAACCCATTCTGGATCTTTAATTATTGACGGGTCTACCCAGTTTGGATCAGGTAATGATGGATCTGCAATTGGTATTGGTGGCTCAACATAATCTTCTGGCCTACCCATTATTAAATTGACATCACGCATACTATAACCATGCCACCAGTCGCCTTTTCTAGCATCATTGTATAATATTAGATCGTAGGCTTCTACACCAGCGTCTAATAATTCCTGAATATAAGTTCTGCCCTCTAATATTTTACCTGGCATTAGTGGAACAACTACGCTTAGGCGCTTGCCTTCATCTTTGCAAAAGTCTATGGCAAAATTTAGAACACTGGGATTCTGCCAACTGTGTTGTGTAAACTTTATATGGTCGAACATGTCCTTGATGGCCATTATATCAAACCATGTCTCACCACCACTGGTGTCTAGTCTAACATAGTTTGGTTTACTTCTGATAGCGTTTAATAAAATACCCAAACCTGGAAACTGTAATGGCTCACCGCCACCAAGTTTCCAATGTATGGATTCTGCATTTTTATATCTAGAATCCTGAAGTTTTCTAACTACAGATAGGTATTCTTCTATGTTTCTACTTGCAGTGTTACCGCTGTATTTTGTTGGGCAATAACTACAGCCCATTGTACAATTGTCATTGAGTTGCCAATGAACTTCTGCTTTATTAATCAAATGAACCACCATCTAAACTTGCATCAGCCAGTACCGCAGTAACACTAGCACCAGGTACCCAGTTTGATCCGTCCCACACCAGTGCTTCGCCTACTACGGGTATTCTGGTTGTTGTGTCAACGTCAGACAAGGAATTTATATTTGCAACAGGCGCAGTATAACTGATAATACCCTGTTCACTGTCATAACTCAAAGAACCAGTTACGCTGATTGCGTCCCTTGCACGGGCATCTGTATAATATAAATTGGAACCTTCATTTAAATTTGTAGTTGATTTGGTAGCAAGACGGTTATCAAAACGTGCGTCGGTGTAATATAAATTTGTGCCTTCTGCTAAGTTACTTGTTAATTTGGTGGCTAAACTTGCATCAAAATCGCTGTTAGCACGAGCACTTGTGTAATATAATCTAGATCCCTCTGGTACATCGTCTGTTGAACTTACAGCAACACTGTTGGTTGCATTGTCCACATACTCTTTGGTAGCGGCACCCATGGCCACTACTGGACTGTTGTTTAATATCAATGTACCAGTTAATGTACCACCGGAGAGATCAAGTTTATTTGATAATTGACTAATTACAGCATTACCAAAATTTGCATCATCATTAATCGCTTGTGCTATTTCATTTAATGTATCCAATAATTCAGGTGCACCACCAACCAGGTCGGATATCTTAGTATCAACGTAACCTTTTGTGGCTCCATCCCAGGGTTCGACAGGCAGGGCAATGCCGACAATTTTGTTGAACTCACCACTTGGGCGCAATCGCGTAGTGCTTGTCCCTAATTGAAATGTAATGTCTTCTGTGGAATTGGTTGCTTTAGAACGTATATAGGTACTCATTTTTTCATCCTGTTGTGATATTTATATAAATTTTACTATACGGTTGACAAATTCTGCGTTTAATGTATAATGTTAAATAGAAAAGTGTATGTTTAATCAGTACTTTCTACGGATACCATATGAGCCGTATCCTATAAATAAATTAATGTCTACCTTATTATTTTTAACAGCCTTTGTCCTTAGCGGCATTGCGGCTTATTACAGCGTTATCGGCTTAATTGCAATCTTCTCTGCGGCAGTAATTCCTGTGGCAATTATGGGTGGCAGTTTAGAAATGGCCAAACTAGTTGTTGCTAGTTGGTTATACCGATACTGGAAGAGTGTTCCTTTCTTAATGAAAGCATACTTCACATCAGCATTGGTTATTCTTATGCTGATCACAAGCATGGGTATCTTTGGTTTCCTGAGTAAAGCACACAGTGATCAAAGTTTAGTCAGTGGCGATGTAACTGCAAAAATTGCAGTCTACGATGAGAAAATTAAAACAGCGAAAGAAAACATAGATGCAAATCGCAAAGCACTCAAACAGATGGATGAATCGGTGGACCAAGTTATGGGTAGA
>Ga0114975_10000934_pt1 | contig 21329 bp, 24 predicted proteins | sample S_130626_EF_Meta_FD_87031 | JGI IMG/M metagenome (GOLD analysis project Ga0114975, IMG submission 87031) | Freshwater microbial communities from Lake Simoncouche, Canada to study carbon cycling - S_130626_EF_MetaG | ecosystem: Environmental > Aquatic > Freshwater > Lake | place: Lake...
AGTGGACAATGGTGGGAAAATAGAAAAAAAATGGTCGGTATTGTAAACCACGAACATGAAGGAAAAAAATGGGAATCAAAATATTCTGATAGTATTGGTAATAACATTTTTGAGACTGTAATTGTTGATGGTCTTTTCATGGCGATTAACAAAAAAAGAATTAAGAAAAACTTTAATGAGGAATTTAAAGGGTTTCACTTCTACGACATACCATTTTGTTTTGATAACTATTTGGAAGGTGTTAAAATTGGTGTTATTACAAACATCAGAATCACTCACAAATCTATTGGTCAAACTAACGAACAATGGGAAGAGAATAAGAAATTATTTGCCGAAAAATATAAATCAAATTTACCAGTTAAATTACCTTTTAATGAACAAAGAAAAATAAAAGTATTACTATCTTGTTTATTTTTTAAAACATTTACAGGGTCAGAACTTTATGTTTATGAGTTAGCAAAAAATTTAATCAAACAAAATTGTGATGTAACCGTGATGTCTCAAGTTGGTGGACCATTAACTGATATGGCAAAAAAACAAGGAATTAAATGTGTTTCATTTGAGGAAGCTCCCGGATTTAAAATGGGGGATGGAAAATGGGGTCATACAACAGATAAAGGATTCCAACCTTCTCAACCAAATGTTATGTATAGAATTTCAGAAGTTAATTTTGATTTGATTCATATGCAACATAAACCGGTTGCAGAAAGAATGATTCAATTCTATCCTGAAATTGATAAAATATATTCAATCCACTCAGAAGTAATTGAATTAGAAAATCCTATAGAACATGAGTCAATTAAAAAATACATTGCGATTAGACCTGAAATTAAAGACTATTTAATAAATTCATTTGAAATTCCGGAAGAACATATCGAGATTATTTATAATCCAATTGATAATGAAAAATTTAAACCAAAAGATATTAAAGAAGAAAATAGTGTTTTATTTGTTGGGACCATTGATTACTTAAGAAAAGAAACCATTTTAGATTTAATGGACAGAACAAAAGAAGAAGGTAAAGAATTATGGTTAGTTGGTGAAGATAAAGGAAATTATTTACAACAAGTATTATTTGAACCTCATGTTAAATATTTCCCATCAACATGGAATGTTGAGTCTTTTATATCTAAATGTTCCGAAACCGCAGGTATTCAATTAGGGAGAACAACAATTGAGGGATGGTTGTGTGGAAAACCGGGATGGATATATAATGTTGACTCAGCGGGTTTTATCTTAAATAAAGAAAAATTTGAAGTACCTACTGATTTAGAAAAATATTACTCATCAAATGTAGCAGAACAAATAAAAAAGGAATACATTAAAATATTATAATATGAAAATTGGTGTTATTGGTGTAAACTCGTTGGGAGTTGCGTTTTCATTACTGTGTGAAAATACCGGACATGAAGTTATTATTTATGACAAGGATGAAGATATTATTTTTAATCTAAACCAAGACATTTATAACACAACAGAACCTCTAATTCAAAAAATGTTATTTGAATCATATAATTTTTCCGGAACCACGAATGTTGTTGAATTAATTAAAGAATGCGACACTATTTTCACATTTGTTGATACAATACCAACGATTGATGGTGGTAATGACACTACAAAAGTTTTTGAAGTTTCTAATCATTTTTTCACCGTATCTCAATTAGATATACCGATTTATAATAAAAAATTCATAATCGGGTCTACAATGAATCCGGGTGAGACAGAACAGATTCAAGAAAAATTACATATGTTTAATATACAAGTCGGATATTGTCCAACAATGTCGTCAGAGGGTAATATTATTAATGGATATATTAATTCAGATATTGTATTAATTGGGACCGAACATCAAGAACTTTCCAATCAATTAATTTATCTTTTTTCTAAAATTCAACCTAATGGTGTTAATATACACACAATGTCTTTAAAAGCTGCTGAAATTGCGAAGTTATCAATAAATTCATTTATTTCAATGAAGATAAGTTTTGTAAATACATTAGGTGATTTACTGGTTAAATCTGATTTAAAAGAAGAAACCAACGCGATATTACATTCAATTAGTTGTGATTCAAGAGTAGGTTCAAAATCTTTTAAATATGGATTTGGATACGGGGGACTTAATCTACCAAGAGATATGAAAACTTTATCAGAATATTACAAAAAATATGATATTGATACAACATTAATCACCTCTGTTAAAGATGGTAATGAAAATCATTCAAAATTCTTAAAAGAATACTATATATCTCAAAACCCATATAAAGAAATACCTTTCGTTATTGAATACATAGGATTCAAACGAGGAGTTAATAATTTAATAAATTCACAACAATGGAGTCTTTGTCTTGAATTACTTAAGGAAGGGTATTATATTAATGTGATTGATGACAATCAACTTGGGGGTCAATTTCAAGATTTATGTTTGTTTTACAATAATCGACTTAAATTTTATAAATCGGGTACAACACCTGATGGATACAAAATCAAATTATAATGAAACTATTAATTAAATTTCCAACAAGAAATCGTAAAAATAAATTTTTTACAGTATTAAAAAAATATCAATCATTATGTGAGGATATTGAAAATACTTTTTTTTTAATAACCTTAGATACTGATGATAAAGAAATGAACTCCCCTGAGGTTGCAGATATTTTTAGCTCATTTAAAAATATAAAATATGTTTATGGAGATAGTCCTTCTAAAATTCACGCAATAAATAGAGATATCGAAACCATTGATGAATGGGATATTGTTTTATTGGCGTCTGACGATATGACACCAAAAGTTAAAGGGTACGATAATATTATCCGTGATAAAATGAAAGAACATTATCCTGATACGGATGGTATTTTATGGTTTAATGACGGTCACCAAGCAAATCGTCTCAACACTTTATGTATCTTAGGTAAAAAATATTATGAAAGATTCAATTACATTTATTATCCTGAATATAAGTCAGTTTGGTCCGATAATGAATTTATGTCAGTCGGTAATATTTTAGAAAAACAAACTTATTTTGATGAAGTTATTATTGAACATGAACATCCTGATTGGGGTTATGGAAACAGAGATATTATTCATAGAGTAAATTCAGAAAATGAAAGTCATGATATGAACTTATTTTTAAATAGACAGTCTAATAGATTTTATTTATGAAAAAAATAATAAGCTTTTCTCTTTGGGGTGATAATCCTAAATACACAATAGGTGCGATTAGGAATGCCGAGTTAACACCAATAATCTTCCCTAATTGGGTATCAAGATTTTATTGTGGAAAATCCGTACCGGAAGATATTATTGAAAAATTAAAATCATTACCTCAAACTGAAGTTATTATTATGGATGAAGGTGGAGATTGGACGGGAATGTTTTGGAGATTTTACGCATGTGAAGATTCTGACATTATGTTATCTCGAGACACTGATAGTCGATTATCCAATAGAGAAAAATTAGCGATAGACGAATGGTTAGAATCAGATAAAGATTTTCATATAATGAGAGACCATCCCTACCATAATACAGAAATTTTAGGTGGAATGTGGGGGGTAAGAAATGGTTTATTAAAAAACATAAAAGAATTAATTGGAGATTACATTAAAGGCAATTTTTGGCAAGTTGACCAGAATTTTTTAAGAGAAAAAATATATCCTTTAGTTATTAATAATAGTTTTACACATGATTCTTATTTGAACTATAACCCCAATTCAAAACAATTCCCGTCTGAAAGAATTGACAAGGAATTCATTGGAGATGTTTTTGATGAAAATGAAATTAGACACCCTGAATATTATTTACAAATTTATTAAATTAATATGACATTAACTATTTTGATATGTGTACACAGTACCAATGACTTTAATGACGATTTATTAAATAAATCAATACAATCATTAGTTAATCAAACATATAAAGATTTTAAGACTTTAATTGTTTTAGACGAATGTTGGAGTAAAACCATGGAGATGATTACTTCTTCAAATTATGAATTAGATTTGACCATATTAACTCGAGATAAAAAACAAGGTTTGTCTTATGCCAAAAATTATGGATTATACCATATCAACACAGAGTGGGTTGGATTCTTAGACGCAGATGATTTATACCTACCCACTAAACTTGAAGAACAAGTTAATTATATTGTTAATAACAAAGTTGATTTTTTAGGAACTAAATCTTGGTATATTGATGGTTTAAATGAGAAAAATTTATATCCTAGTTGGTATTTGACTAATGAGGACACACCATTATGTGAAACTCATGAAGATATTAAAAGTAAAATATTTGATTCAAATGTTTTAACTCACGGTTCAATGTTAGTTAGAAAAGAATGCGTCAATAAACTAAATGGATATGAAGATGTCAGGGGAATGGAAGATTGGGACTTATGGAAAAGAGGAATTTCAAATAATTTTATATTTCATCAATTACAAAATAAACTTTACATCTACCGAAAAGGAACTAGTGTACCCTTATAATAAATTAATAAAATGAAATATATTTACCATCATTTAGGTCTCGGGGACCATATAATTTGTAATGGAATTGTTAGACATTATCAAGAACTCTATGGGACTGTGACCGTTTTTTGTAAACAACATTATTTTACTAATGTCGAATATATGTATCGAGATGATGACAAAATTATTGTTTTACCAATTGGGGATGATTCGGAAGTTATTAACTATATAAATCAAAATAATATACATTCAGATTTAATCACAGTTGGTTTTAATCAACCGGGTTTTACTAATAGTAAAACATTTGATGAAGGATTTTATAATACAGTAAATTTACCTTTTGAATATAGATTTTCTAAATTCAAATTTGATAGAAATATTGAAAAAGAATCTGAAGTTTATAATGAACTAAACCCAAATAATGAACCATACATTTATGTTCATGATGACAAAGAACGAGGGTTTAAAGTTGATGAAAATAAAATAAATAATAATTTAAAAATTATCGAAAATGATAAAAGATTTTTAATGTTTGATATGTTAAAAATAATTGAAAACGCCACTGAAGTTCATAGTATGCAAACAGGAATGAAAGATTTAATCAACTCCTTTAAATTTAATAAACCTAACTTTTATTTACATTGGTATGTTAGACCATATGGTGATGATTATGATAGTGTTGGGTTAAACAAATTTACTAAAATATATTAATAATGGAAAGTTACGTTTCAAGTCATTTACAAGGGGGATTAGGTAATTACTTATTTCAAATTTCCGCCGCTTATGCAATCTCAATAAGAGACAATAAGAAATTAAAAATTGACATCTCAGATATCGCAATTATTCATAGCCCTTTAGAATTATACTCTGATAACATTTTTAGGAATATTACATTTGGTGAGATTGTAAATTTTGAATCAATTCACTCATCAGCGCATTCTCCTATTAGTTATCTCAATATACCAATTGTTAACGGTAATTTAAAATTGGATGGGTATTACCAAAATGAAAAATATTTTAAACAATATCAAAATGAAATACTTAATTTATTTAAAATTGATGAGTCGACTAAAAATTATTTAACTGAAAAATATTCGGATATACCATTTGACAATACCTGTTCAATACATGTTAGAAGAGGTAATTATGTTGAACGTCAAGATTTTCACCCATTACAAAGTATTGATTATTATAAACAAGCAATATCTATTATTGGGGAAAATACCTTATTTTTAATTTTCTCAGATGACATTGAATGGTGTGAGTCTAATTTAAGTTTTATTAAAAATAAAATTTTTATTAGTGGAAATTTGGATTATCAAGACCTATATTTAATGTCGATGTGTAACCATAACATTATTGCCAATTCAAGTTTTAGTTGGTGGGGTGCTTGGTTAAATAACAATAATGATAAAAAAATAATATACCCATCGTTTTGGTTTAATAATGGACCGGATAGTAGCGAAATAGGAGGGGAAAATTGGATTAAAATTTAAAAAATTATGAGAAAATATTTAATAACCGGGTCCAATGGGTTGGTTGGTTCATCTTTAAAAAAGATATTAGGAGATAACCATGTGTACCACACAAAAGATGAGGTTGATTTAACAGATTCTAAAAAAACTTTAGATTATATAACTTACCATGTTAAGAATAATGGTGTTGATTCAATAATTAATTGTTCTGCAAAAGTTGGGGGTGTACAGGCTAATATGAAAAATAACAAAGGTTTTTTTATTGAAAACTTTATGATAAATAATAATGTGATAGAATCTTCATTTAAAAATGAAATTCCAAATTTTGTTAATCTACTATCTACTTGTATTTTCCCCGATAAAAATATAACATTCCCATTAACCCCAAATCAAATTGATAACGGGGAACCTCATTTTTCAAATCACGGATATGCATACGCAAAAAGAATTGCGGGTTACCAAACAAATGTAATTAAAAAAGTTTTAAATGCTAATTGGATATCAGTGATACCGACAAATGTTTACGGAATCAATGATAATTTTCACTTAGAAGAAGGACATATGATTCCGGGAATGATACATAGGGCATATCTATCAAAACAAAATTCAGAAAAAATGGTTGTTTGGGGGGATGGAAGTCCATTAAGACAAGTTATTCATTCCGATGATTTAGCAAAATTAATACTATGGTCATTAGATAATTGGAATAGTGATGAATCATTCATGGCAATAAACCCTAACGAACATTCAATTTTAGAGATAGCAAATATTATTTGTAATACATTGGGAATATCAAATGATGACATTATTTTTGATTCAGAAAAACCTATGGGACAATATCGAAAACCCGCAATTTCAAACGCACCTGAAGATTTTAAATTTATCTCATTGGAAGATGGGATTAAAGAAACCATAAATTGGTTTAAAATAAACTATAATAATATAAGAAAATGAAAAAAATTGGATTAATTTTAATATCGACTAATAAATACAAAATTTTTGTAAGACCTTTAATTGAATCCGCTAGAAATTTTTTATTAAAAAATCATAAAGTAACTTATTACTTATTTACAGATTCTGATGAATTTGATGATTTAGGTGATGATGTAGTTATCAATAAAATTGAGCATCATCCTTGGCCTATGATTACATTACACCGATACAAAACTTTTGTTAAACATAAGGAAATATTAAGTGAAGAGGATTATCTTTTTTATTGTGATATTGATATGAGATTTGTTGATAGTGTTGGTGATGAAATTTTAGGAGATACGGTTGCTACCATACATCCGGGATTTTTAGGTGGAAGAGGTACTCCTGAAACTAGACCACAAAGTACTGCATATATTCACCCTAATGATGAATTAGTTTATTATGCAGGAGGATTTAATGGGGGTAATTCAAGTAATTTTTTAGAAATGTCGGAGCAGATTGACAAAAATATTGATATTGACTCAAGTAATGGAATAATTGCGATATGGCACGATGAAAGCCATTTAAATAAATTTTTCACAATAAATAAACCAACAACAATTTTAAGTCCATCATACTGTTATCCGGAAAGTTGGGTTTTAGATTATAGTAAAAAACTTTTAGCATTAGACAAAGACCATGAAAGCATTAGAAATTAATATCGGAGAAATAAAACCTCATTTACAATGGTGGGAAAATAATTTATCAATACCTGAAATACATCAAGAGTTCTCAGGATGGTTAGAAGATTCAGACGTAAGTAGTCGAACAGAATTATTCAATATAATAGAGTCAAAAAATATTGAAAATGTATTAGAAATTGGGCCAGGAATCTTTACTGACTATAATATGTTTTTTTCTAAAAAAGATAATATTAGTTACAAATCAATAGACATTACTAAAAAAATAGTTGATTCCGCAAAAAATTTAGGGATAAATTGTGAACAATCCAGTATTGAGAATATAATATATCCTGATTCATCTTTTGATTTAGTTTATTGTAGACATGTAATGGAACATTTAGATTATTATCGTGAGGCAATCGAAGAAATGATTAGAGTATCTAATAAACACATTTGTATTACATTTTGGTTATTAAGTGATACTGATGAAGATATTATTAATTACAACGATGATTTAAAACTTTTTCACAACAATTACAGTAAGATTAAAATTGAAAATTTACTTATTGAAAAAAAATTATCTTTTGAGTGGGTTTTTAGTAATAACGATAAAATACTTTTTATTTCTAAAAATTAGTAATTTAAAATTATCCACCTTTTAATAAAAATAAAATTATATTATGACAGAAAAAATAACATTAGTAAAAGACACCATTGACATTAATGATGTTAATAAGTTAATTGATTGGTTGAAAACTAACCCTAGATTAACCAAAGGAGATTTGACAATTGAATTTGAAAAAAAATGGTCTGAATGGTTAGGGACTAAATATTCTGTGTTTGTTAACTCCGGGTCTTCAGCTAATTTAGCGGCAATTTATTCTTTAATACTTTCAGGTAAATTAAAGAATAATAAAATAGTAGTTCCTGCGGTATCATGGGTTACCACTGTTACACCAGCAATTCAATTAGGTTTAGAACCAATTATGTGTGAATGTGACATGAATAACTTAGGATTGGATATTAATCATTTAAAAGAGATTATTAAAACCGAAAATCCCGGTACCATTATATTAGTTCATGTATTGGGATTCCCAAATTACATGAATGAAATTATTGAGTTATGTGAAGAAAATAACATCCTGTTAATTGAAGACACTTGTGAATCAATTGGTTCAGAATATGAGGGGAAAAAATTAGGAACTTTGGGTGATTTATCAACATTTTCATTTTATTTTGGTCACCACATGTCAACAATTGAAGGTGGAATGGTTTCAACTAATGATGAGGAGTTATACCATATTTTATTATCAATACGCTCACATGGATGGGATAGAGATTTACCAAAAGAAAAACAAGAATTTCTTAGAGAAAAATATAATGTGGATTCATTTAGGTCATTATACACTTTTTATTATCCTGGGTTTAATTTAAGAGCAACCGACCTACAGGCATTTATAGGGTTAAACCAATTAGAGAAATTAACTACTATAGTTGAAAATCGATATAAAAATTATATGAGATATAAAAATGAAATTAAAAATGATTTTTGGAATATCTCTCCTCCGGAGAACTCTTACATATCAAATTTTTCATTTCCTATAATAACTAAAAACATTAAATCTTTGACCGAAGCGTTAATTGAGAATAATATTGAATGTCGACCTTTAATTTGTGGGTCAATAAATGAACATCCTTTTTGGTACGAAAGATATGGTAAACAAGAATTACCAAATTCAAAATTGGTACATGAATTTGGTATATACATACCAAATAATCATCAAATGACCGATGATGAAATAACCAAAGTAATTAAAATTGTTAATAATAATATATGAAAATAGCATTAATTACCGGAATAAATGGTCAAGATGGTTCATATCTTGCCGAATTTTTATTAGAAAAAGGATATGAAGTCCATGGAACATTAAAACGAAATTCTGTCGCGGAAAATCAAACATCAAGATTAGTTGACATATATACTCAAGTTAAATTACATTACGCTGATTTGACCGACTTATCTTCATTAAATAAAGTAATTAAAGAAGTTAATCCTGATGAAATATATAATCTTGCTGCTCAATCACATGTTAGAATATCTTTTGACCAACCATTGTACACTGCAAATGTTACGGGTATTGGTACTTTAAATGTTTTAGAGTCAGTTAAATTAATCAATCCTAAGATTAAAATATATCAAGCATCATCTTCCGAAATGTTTGGAAACTCGATTGACTCGGATGGATATCAAAGAGAAACTACTCCAATGAATCCGGTTTCACCATACGGATGTGCCAAAGTTTTTAGTTATAACATTTGTCGTAATTATAGAAATTCATATGGAATGTTTATTTCAAATGGGATATTATTCAACCATGAATCACCAAGAAGAGGAACTAACTTTGTAACTAATAAAGTTTGTAAAGAAGCCGTTAAAATTAAACTTGGTTTATCTAATGAGTTAAAGTTAGGTAATTTAGAGGCAACTAGAGATTGGGGTCATGCTAAAGATTATGTTAAAGTTATGTGGGAAATATTACAGTTAGACAAACCTGATGATTTTGTATGTTCAACAGGTGTTTCACATACTGTCCAAGACCTATGTGAATATGTTTTTGGAAAATTAGAGTTAGATTGGGAACTGTATGTTCAACAAGATGAGAAGTTTTTAAGACCAGAAGAATTACACAATCTAAAAGGTGATTCCTCAAAATTAATTGAGGCAACTGGTTGGTCCCACGATTACACTTTTGAAACAATGTTAGATGAAATGATTGAACATTGGTTAAACTTTTATAAAAAAAATTAAATTATGGTAACAATACCTGTAAGTGTTGGGGAATTAGTAGATAAATTATCTATACTCCACGTAAAACAAATGAAAGTCGTTAATGAAGAAAAATTATCTTTTATTAATAAAGAATTTGAATTAATTTACAATATGTCATCGATATACTTTGATAACGAAGAAATTCTAAATTTATATCGTCAGTTAATTGATGTAAATTTAAAATTGTGGGAGGTTGAAGATGAATTAAGAACGATTGAAACGACAAAAAATTTTGATTCTCATTTCATTGAGCTAGCTCGTAAAGTGTATTACATTAATGACGACAGATTTTTATTAAAAAATAAAATTAATGAATTAACTAATTCTGAGGTTAGAGAACAGAAAGATTATGTTGAATATAAATAAACAATTGAAATAATTTAAATGGCTACATATAGCAAATCAAAAAACAATAGACCAACACCGACTCCGGCGTTAGAGAGTGATAAAGTTGAAAAACGAACAAAAAAACAATTAATTTGTTCATTGGTTAAAAAGAAAACTAAAGAAAAATTTTTATCGGAAAGTCAAAAAAAGTATTATGACATTCTTAATAACAATCAGATAACAATTTGTTCCGGGCCGGCAGGTGTTGGTAAAAGTTATATAGCGATGAAAGCAGCGGTTGATTTATTATTGGATGAGACAAACCACTATGAAAAAATTATTATTGTTAGACCCGCAGTCGAAGCGGAAGAAAAACTTGGGAGTTTACCCGGTGGTGTTGAGGAAAAGTTAGACCCTTATATTTTTCCATCTTATTATCTTTTAAATAAAATTATTGGTAAAGAAACAAGAGAGAAATTAAAAGAGATTGAAGCAATTGAGGTATTTGCCTTAGCCTATATGAGAGGGATGAATATAGATAATTCTATATTAATTTTTGAAGAGGCTCAAAACTCAACTCCGAGTCAAATGAAACTTCTTTTAACCAGAATTGGATTTAATTCAAAATTCTTTATCTCAGGGGATTTAGAACAATTTGATAGACATAAAGATAAAACACAAACGGGATTATGGGACGCTCTTAAGAAGTTTCAAGATTTAGAAGATGTCGGAACATTTGAATTTAATTCTGAAGATATTGTAAGAAATCCATTAATATCTAAAATATTAAAAAGATATGAGATATGAGAATTGGAGTAGAATTAAATGGGGTGTTGAGAGACACCCTTAAAAAAATACAACAAGAGTACGAAAAATGGTATATTGAAAATCCGTTTAAGGAAGAAGAAGGTGAGGAGGAGTTTGAATATCAAGTAATCTCTGATTTAACAACTTTGGATATTATGAGTCATCTTAAATTTAAAAATGAGGATGAATTATATGATTTTCTATATAAAGAACATACTATGGAAATTTTTGGACATTCAGGTTCTGTTGAAATATCAAGTATGACTGATTTCAATGAATTTTATTTAGATATTAGAGATAATCATGATGTTTTAATTGTTTCCGATGAAATGGGTAAATCAAAACCGGCTTCGTTATTTTTTATTTCAAAATTTGGATGTTTGGTTGAAACTGTAAAATTTTATAGTGAATCAACAATAAATTCGATGTGGGACTCAATAGATGTTTTACTTACTGCGAATCCTACACTATTATTAGAACATCCTGAGGGTAAAACAATAATAAAGTTCAATACTAATTATAACTCAGGAATTAACATCGAGCACTCAATATCAAGTATTAAAGAGCTCAAAACTAAAATAAAAGAAATTTATGATTAATGTATTAGGAGAAACTTATTATGTCGACTTAGACTTAGTTGAGGAATATATTGGAATACCTAACAATAGTGACGAAGTATTGTCAGGGGACACATCTGAAGTAAAAATAAATATTGTAAAGTTCGACCTAGTTAAAATGATGTTAGACACGGTTTTAACAGAACATGAAGAACTTGATGAGACATTAGGAATGAAACAATCGTCAACAACTAGTATACCATTCAGAATAGCTTTTAATAGCTTATTAAACAAAAAACTTATAAATCATTATTAAAATATGGAAAATTCGTTACAAGAAAAAGTAAAACAATCCATTCAAACATTAAGGGACAAACAATCAAGAATTTACCTATTAGTTCAAGATACTAAAGGTAACGCTAGAGGTTCAGTTCGTTATATGTATCAAATGGGTAAAACATTAAAAGACAATGGGTTTAACCCAATCATACTTCACGAAAAAGAAGACTACGCCGGTGTAGTTGCGTGGTTAGATGAGTCATTCATGGAATTACCTCATAAGGCAATTGAGGGTCAAAATTTGGAGATTTCTCCTGAAGATTTTTTAGTTATACCAGAAGTGTTTGGTTATATAATGGACCAAGTTAAACAATTACCATGTGCTAAGATAGTGTTGACTCAATCTTACTCATATATGTTAGAAACATTACAGCCCGGACAAACATGGGCTCAATTTGGGTTTATGAAATGTATTACAACCAATAACAAACAAAAAGAATATATTGAAAGAATTATGAGAAATTGTTCTTTTGATATTCTCGAACCTTATGTTAGTGAGGTATTTGAACCTAAATCAGTTCCACCTATGCCGATTATTGGTATTCACACCAAAGACCAAAGTGACGCTGTTAATTTAATTAAAACATTCTACTTAAAATTCCCTCAATATCGTTGGTTTACTTTTAGAGATTTAAGAGGTTTGTCTGAGTTAGAATTCGCCAACTCACTTAAGGATTGTTTTGTTAGTGTTTGGATTGACAACGAGAGTGGGTTTGGAACCTTCCCATTAGAATCAATGAAATCTAATGTTCCTGTAATAGGAAAAGTTCCTAACTTACCACCAACATGGATGAATGAAGACAATGGTATTTGGGTTACGGACCAAACATTATTGTCAGATGTTATTTCAGATTTTATTCAAAATTGGTTAGAGGATAATATTAAACCTGAAATTTATGATGAAATGAAAAAAACTTCAGAACAATTTTCAAATAAACAAAAATTCGAATCAACAGTAATTTCATTATTTGAAGGTTACTTAAATACAAGAGCCGATGCGTTCGAACAACAAATTACAAAAACAGAAGAATAATATGGAAAACAAATTATCACTTTCAATTATATTACCAATAAAATCCTCAAAAGTTAAAGATTTTGAGGAATATTTTAATAAAGCAATTGAATCTATTAAAAATCAACAAGTTGGTGTTGAAGAATTAGTAATTGTACATACTCCGGAAGAATCATTAATTTCATATATAGATGGATATGATTTTGGAGATTTAGATGTTACTAAATTAGTTTGGGATAAAGACCCAAATTACATGGAACAAGTTAATTACGGTATCAAAAACTCCAAGGGTAAATGGATTTCATTATTTGAGTTTGATGACGAATATTCGTCAATATGGTTTAAAAATGTTAAAAAATATTCTGAAGTTTATCCCGAAATACAAATGTTTCTACCTATAGTTGTTGAAACAGATGATAAAGGTGTTTTTGCCGGATTTACAAATGAAGCGACATTCGCAGCAAATTTTTCACAAGAAATGGGGTTTTTAACAAACGACACATTACAAAATTATCAAAATTTTCAAACTGCGGGGTCCGTATTTAAAAAAGAAATTATTGAGGATTTTGGTGGGTTTAAACCATCAATTAAATTAACCTTTACTTATGAGTTTTTATTAAGATTAACTTATAACTCAGTTTCAGTTATGACAATCCCAAAACTTGGATACAAACATGTTAACATGAGAGAAGGTTCTGTTTTTTGGAACTATAAGTTTGGAGAGTCGGTGATGACAGAAGATGAGGTTAAATTTTGGATTCAAACGGCAAAACGAGAATACTTCTTTAATGAAGATAGAGCCATAAAATATGAAGTATCTAATGAATAAATGCAAGAAACTTTATCTGCGTCAACAGAAGATGTTTTATCAAAAAAAAGAGGTAGGAAAACCGTTAATTTAAATTATTTTGCAGAAAAAGAAGAATTAGCAGTAAGAAATTTTTTAATCGCCGAAACTTTTGAGGAAAAAAATAAAATTTATAATGAATTTTTAAGAGGACCTCTTGATAAAATGATATCTTCTATTATTAGACGATACAAGTTATATCGTAAAGATATGAATTTTATTGAAATCCATACCGATACACATTCTTTCTTAATGACCAAAGTTGATAAATTCAAACCGGCAAAAGAAAAGAAAGCGTACTCATATTTTGGCACTATTTGTAAAAATTATTTGATGGGTCAAATAATTAAAGACCAAAAGGAAACTAATAGGAGAGTATCTTATGAAGATATTTCTGCTAGTATTGAAGAGAGACCGGATATGATTTATAGAATTGACGATGATATTGTTGAAAGTCATGTTATTATTAATGAATATCTTAAAGAATTAAAAGAATTTATTGAAAAAGAATCATTAAATGATAATGAAAGAAAATTAGGATACGCCCTTATTGATTTATTTGATAATTATGAACAAATTTTTTCAGGTGCGGATAATAATAAATTTAATAAAAATGTTATTCTTCTTTCGTTGAGAGAGATGACAAATTTAAGTACTAAAGAAATTCGTAGTTCAATTAAAAGATTTAAAAAACTTTACCTAATTATTCAGATAAAGTTGAAAAACTAAACGAAAAGTATTTATTAATATGGCAAGACCAACAAGAAAGGAAATTAATTTTTCAAAAGACTCTATATTATCGCTTATGCAAGAAATCTATAATGAACTTGTTGAGCAAAGACAAACTGCAATTAGAATTCAAAACAAAATGTTGGCGATGTTGAAAGACCCTACCGATATGATAACTATTGGACCTGTAATTGAAAAGCAACAAAAAATCGTTAATGATTGCGTTGAGAAAAAAATTAGTCTTTCTAAACTACAGTCGAGTATTTGGGAAAAATCCAATAATAATACCGAGTCATTCTCTATGGCCGATTTAGATGATGATTTAATACAGAATCTTATCGAAAAAGACGTTTCAGATGATTTAGAGACATATAAAATGAAATAAGACATTATGGCGATACCTGATTTAAAAAGTGCGGAAGATAAAATTCAAAGCAGACTCAAAGCCCTTCAAACATTTAGTGAAGTATCTCAATCGGAGAAAGATTTAGTCAAGGATAAAGGTAATTCATTATCTAAATCTAGTGCTCAATTATCAACTCAACTTAGTAAAATTAAGGAACTACAAAAAAGGTATTTAAAAGACCCTGCAAATTCAATAGATAAAATGTTGGATTTTTTAGGTACAACTAAAGGAAATGGGTCTGAATCTTTAGGATATCTTAAAAAAAAGGTAATTGAGGTCGCAGTTAAAATTGAACCTACAATTGCCGCAATAGTTAAAGAACAAACAATTAAAGCGTTAGGATGTTCTCAAGAACAAACCTATAAAGGTTTTAATCTTAATGGGCTTCAAATAAGTCCATTATCTATATTACCTCAATCTGAAGGTATTTATATCCCTATACAATCGGTTGATTTCTTTTCTAATTTAAAAAATTCACCAGACACTAAATTTGGTAAAATGTTTTACGAAAAACCGGTTCCATCCACTAGTGCAATATTTAAACCTTATGGAGGTACGACGCCGTTCCCTATGAACAAACAAATGTATCAATTAACGGAAACTCAAAATTTTGGAAAATCATTTTCACAAATTAATGGTAAAAACTACTTAGGTAAATCGGGGCAAAATTTATTTGATTTTCAATATACTAAACAAAATAGTTTTCAAGTAACCGGAGATTATTATAGAGTGTTGTTACTTACTCGAGATAATAATATAAATAATGTTGGTGAATTTTTATCGGATTATTATAGTACTATTAAATTAATTGACCCGGTTGATGTTGGTATGCAATTAGTTAATATTGTTTCAGGTGCTATCAGTATAAATTCTCAAATTGGTTTTGGAGAAATAACAAATCAATCTAAATTTATGTTATTAGCTCAACGAATTTTAGGTCTTTGTTTTGATTCAAGACAAGAAATCGATGTTAGTGGTACTGCAAAAATTGCGGAATTAGATGGTGTTGATGAAAGTTTTTTTGAGTTAACCGAAATTGATTTAAGAAATATTGATATTGAAATTTCAAATGTTCAAAATGGGGTGATGGAATTTGTTGATTGTGATAATGTTAAATTACCGGTCGATACAGAATCGTTAGTTTCACAACTTGTTGATTTTAGAGATAATGTTGATACCCAAACAACCGAACAACAAGTTAATACTATTAATACAATTGTTAATTCTATTTCACAAAATCCTCAATGGTCTCCGATGATTCCATCTAATTTTAATGTAAGTGTCGCAATTGATAAAAATATAATTAAAAAAATCCCATTAGCGGTCGCTTCAGGTGTTTTATCACCTAAAGTCTTATTACCTCTTTATACTTTACTCTCAGTTGTTCAATCAGGGGCAACCTATACCTATAATCAACAAGTAACCTCAGTAAATCAGGTTATTCAATCCGGTAATAGTAATACTTCACAGTCAAGTAATATTGTTGCTGACGGAGCGGATTTTTTAAAAAAATATAAAAAATTCTCAATTGAAGTAATATCTCTTATTAATAGTGAATTTTTAAAAGTCTTGTTTCAAGAATTAAAAAAGGATATTTTAAATTTAGTTGCATTAATCTTAAAAGATGTGACAAAATCTCAAAGATTAAAAAAATACGCAATTATTTTAAAATTAATTCAGTTAGCTTTAATAATATCACAACTTATTAATGATTATCGAAAATGTAAGTCATTAATGAGTAATATTTTACTATTACTTGATACAATTAATGGACTTGGCCCAAAACAATTAATCAGTAGAGCGAGTATTCCAATACCGTTATTGTATCTTGCCGAATTTCTTCCGGGGTTTTCACCTGAAAGAGCAACAATTAACACTATTGAATTATTACAAGGATTAGGGATTCCAACAGGTACATTACCTGATGGTTCTCCAAATTTAATGTTATTATATAATTTAGTATCAAATAAAGGTTTTGATGCCGAAAGAGGAGAAAATGAGAAAATAGTAGGAGTAGTTAAACCAGATAGATTCACCATTATTGGAAAAGCATTATAATATGAAAAAAGAAGAATTTGAAAATATTATTAAAGAACAGTCTAATCTTAATAATTTACCTAATCAAAAATTAGTTGAGTTTATGGATTTGTTGTCTTCAGATTTTGACGGTACTAAACAAAATATAATTAACTCGACTCTTTATTTAGATAAAGTTGAGGAATTATATAATAACACTTTAAAAGTTTATCAAGAAAGAAATAAATAATGAGTAATACAATATTTTACCAATGTATTGTTTTAGACAATCAGGACCCATTAATGCTTGGGAGAGTAAGAGCTAGAATTGTTACGGATAATTATGAAGATATTCTTAAGAGTGTTGACAGTCCTAAATGGAATCCTGAAAAAGACCCATGGACTTCAAGAGACCCTTTAGTTTTTAATTCGTTATTACCGTATTTTGTTTACCAAGTACCAAAAGTTGATGAGTTAATTCAGGTAATGTTTTTAAATTCTGACTTTAAATATCAGAATCAATATTATATTCAAAATAACTTCTCAAGTCCAACCTCAACATTTAAGGAATTTAATTTTGGGGCAAATAAATTTACCGGAACCGGTTTTCAAATTGAGAATCCAAGACCTTTAAAAAACCAAAATGGTACTTATACCGATAATGGTATTCACGAAGGGGTATTCCCACAACCAGGAGATAATGCCATCTTAGGTCGTGGTAGTGCGGATATGGTGGTTAAACAAGATGAAATATTAATAAGGGCTGGAAAATTTAAAGGGGAAACATTACAATCAAATGTTGTACCTGTTGGGAATTCCCAAAGAGGTTTTTTTCAACTTACCAAATTTAATAGTGTTAAACAATCTTTATCCCCAAAAACTTATTTTGAGCTTAAAGAAAATGTTCTTTTAACTAAATATTTGATAGAATGGGTTGTTAATAATCCTGAAAACAATCAAGATAAATTTGGAGGGTCCGTTTATTTATATCAATTAAAATCAGACATTTCGGTTAATACAAAAAATTTAACAGTTGGTAGTCCTATAAATGAAAATCTAAAACAATTAATAACAACACAAGATTTTTCGTCATTAAGTAAATCTGATACAATTAAATTTATCAATACCTTTATTAAAGAATGTAACGATAAAAGTCCTTCTATTGGAGGGGTGGTAACTTTTACATCTAATTCTCAAGATACCAATTTCCCTATATTTTTTAGACCAAATAATTTAATGTATTCGTTAATTAATTCAACATCATCAAGTATTGAGACAATTAATATTAGTCAAATATATAAAGGGATTAAATTAAACTCCGCTGACACAGGAGGATATGGTTTTATTTATGTTAAAGGTAAAGTAACTTTACGAACCCCTTTAGTTCCAATTAAAATAGTTGTTCCTCAAGACACCTACATTAATACTGAATCAACTTATGGAGCAATTGGTTCTGATAAATTATATTTATTATCTCATCAATCTCAAATACCCGGTAAATCAAAAATAAACTTTGATAACACGTTATACGGAATTGATACTAAAAAATTTGCAGATGATATTCAACCCAATACTTCAAGTATGGTTAGAGGTGAAGAACTTTTAGAATTGATGAATTTAATTGTTAGATTCTTAGTTAGTCACACACATGCATATCCAGGATTACCTCCTGTTAGTGTTACCCAAGATGGTTCTAACGTTGCAAACATCCTCACTGAGATGCAAAATGCTTATACCAAAATACTTAATGAAAATATTCGACTTAATTGATATTTATAATTAAAAAGATAGATGTCAATTTTAAGGTCTTATATAGATAAAAACAACACCATTATTTCAAACTCTTATGTTAATACAGGAAGGAACCCTGTTATTGAGTTAAATTTTGGTGCTTCTGATTTAATAGTTCCAAACTTTGGGTATACAAGATTCATCTTTGATTTAGATTTATCTCTATTACGTCAAAACATTCAATCGGGTGTAATCTCAACAGGTTGTACCACGGGAATGACACATACATTAAACATGACTAACACCTCTTCATTCGATAATGAATTATTAAATACATTTATGTCAAACGAAAGAAGAAGAGCAACCTCATTTGATTTAATCTTATTTAGAATCCCCAAAATTTCCGGAACTACCGGAGGTTCACAATCATGGGATGAAGGTGTTGGATTTGATTATAGTGAATTTAATTTGGGTAAAGGAAGTTCAAATGGTTCGTCAACACCACTTACTTATGTTGATAGTCGAGCCTATTCATTAAGACCATCTAATTGGTATCAAACAACAACAATTAATAATTGGTCCCAACCGGGAATATATGACAATACTAATCAAGGAGTTGTTAATTATTCAGGACTAACCATTGTTGGTCGACAACATTTTGAATTAGGTAATGAGGATTTATACATAGATATGTCCAACGAAATTAATGGAGTATTAAATGGAAGTATTACTGGTGTTACCGGGTGGGGAATTTCATACCTACCTCAAATTGAAAATATATCAGGTCTTACCGATAGTTATAGTGTCGCATTCTTTTCAAGACATACTCAAACTTTTTATCAACCATTCTTACAAACAACATATAATGATTTAATTCAAGACGACCGAAATTTATTTTTAAAGAACCAACAAAATAAATTGTTTTTATACATTTATCAAAATGGTGATTTAGTTAATTTAGATTCTGACCCTTTTGTTAGGATTGAAGACAGAAATGGAGATGTTGTTATTGGCATGTCATCATTAAACACTTGTTTAAGAACTAAAGGAGTTTATGAAGTTGTAATACCTAACGGATTTACCGGAAGTCCAGCCCCTTGTGTATTCTATGATATATGGTCAGGATTAACAATTAATGGACAAGGAATACCAAACGTTCAAAATCAATTTATTCTTCAGGAATATACCTCAGGAATCCAAATTGGGTCAACGTCAAAAGAACCTCAAAAATATGGATTTAATTTTTACGGTATATTACAAAATGAAAATATCCTTAATACCGACATCAGGAAAGTTGGTGTAACAATTAAAAAAGCTTATACCGCTCAGCAAATATTATTAGAGGTTTCCGCCTTTTATAGAGTATATATAAAAGAAGGAACAACTGAAGTATTAGTCCAAGATTGGACACCTATTAATAGAACACCAAATGAATATTATTTTATGTTTGATATGAGAGATAAAATACCAAATCAATACTATGTTGATATTCAAGTAAATACATCAGGTGAAAAAGACACCTATAAAAAACAATTAACCTTTAATATAGTAAATCACAAATAATGGAAAAAATAGTTAAACTAACAGAATCCGACTTAAACAGGATTGTTAAAAAAGTTCTTAAAGAACAAGAAGTTGCTGATTATATGTTTTTTAGTAATCTACAACAAATTAAAAGACAATGTGAAATCATGTTAAAAATGGACCCACAACAAATCGATGAAATCATTAATGAAGGTGGTCATGATTGGGCTGATGACCACATAACCGAAGCTAAAAATAATATGGACCAAGTATTTGATTTTTTAATGAATGAAACTGAAAAAGAATATACTGATTACGAAGATATTAGTGAAGGTAAAAAAAAAGTAGGAACTAAATTATGTGCTCGAGGTATATCATCAGCTAAATCAAAATACGATGTTTATCCTTCAGCATATGCAAATGGACACGCCATTCAAGTATGTAAAGGTAAAATTAAAGGGCTTGATGGTAAAAAACATTGTTCAGGTGCATATTGTTAAAAAAAAATAAAACTTTATTAGGTTATTAAAAAAATATGTTTACCTTTGTCGAGTTAAAACACGATAGACAATGAAACAATTTTTTAAGAAAACGAAATTAAAATTTTACTTGAAACTTAGAAGTATCTCTAGAACTAATATGTCGTATGTTGATAAAAATGAAGTGAAATCTTC
>Ga0114975_10000937_pt1 | contig 21313 bp, 23 predicted proteins | sample S_130626_EF_Meta_FD_87031 | JGI IMG/M metagenome (GOLD analysis project Ga0114975, IMG submission 87031) | Freshwater microbial communities from Lake Simoncouche, Canada to study carbon cycling - S_130626_EF_MetaG | ecosystem: Environmental > Aquatic > Freshwater > Lake | place: Lake...
CAGGATCGGTATGTTGAATTTGGGGTGGGAGTAACTTATCAATCCAGCTCATGAGTATTTAGCTATCCAAAGCGTCGCGAATTTCACGAATAAAGGTTTCCAGTGATTGTACCGCCTGGCCTGGGGGCGCATCCTCTAAGATGCGAATGATTCTACTGCCAATTACCACCGCATCAGCGCTAGTAGATACGGCTTTAGCGCTGGCTGCATCACTAATACCAAATCCTACTGCAATGGGAATTGGGGTTTCTTCCCGAATTTTAGGGATGATACTGGCAACATCTTGAGTATTCAGATGAGATGCACCAGTTACTCCACGCATGGAGACGTAGTAAATATAACCAGAAGCAATTTTGGCAGCCTCTTTAATACGCTCATGTGAGGAAGTGGGCGCCAACAAAAAAATGGGGTCAATACCTGCAACCCGCATCCGTCCAGCGAAATCAACGCATTCTTCTGGTGGGTAGTCAACTACTAGTACACCATCAACACCAGCTGCCTTTGCTTCAGTAGCAAATCGCTCGGTACCCATTTGCTCTACAGGATTAGCATAACCCATCAAAACAACCGGAGTGATAGTATCTTTTTTACGAAACTCCTTCACCATCTCCAAGCAGCTATGCAAAGTAACACCCTTAGATAATGCTCGCTCAGACGATCTCTGAATCACTGGGCCATCGGCCATAGGGTCAGAAAATGGTACGCCCAACTCGATCACATTTGAACCACCGCGCACTAATGCATGCATCAACTCAACCGTCAATTGAGGATCCGGATCACCAGCAGTAATAAAGGGAATCAGCCCTTTTTTTCCAGAAGCCTTTAACTCTTGAAAGAGTGCGGTAATTTTTGACATAAAGTTTTCTTGTTGTTCTATTTTTTTCTGATGATGCTGTTCTATTACTAACCTTCTGAACCTGTAGCCATGGCAACTGTATGCATATCCTTATCCCCACGACCAGATAAATTCACTAAGATAGTTTTGTCTTTCGGTAATGTCTTGGCAAGCTTGCAAGCATAAGCAATGGCATGAGCAGACTCTAAGGCTGGAATAATGCCTTCAATTTGACAGCAATCATGAAAAGCTTTCAGCGCTTCTTCATCGGTAATAGCAACATAGTCAGCTCGACCTGAATCCTTTAACCATGCATGCTCTGGACCCACTCCCGGGTAATCCATCCCTGCAGATACAGAATGCGTTTCAGAAATCTGACCGTTCTCATCTTGTAATAAATAGGTGCGGTTACCATGCAGTACACCTGGTTTTCCAACGCACAATGCTGCTGAGTGCAATCCACTACCCAGTCCATGTCCTGCTGCCTCAACACCGACCAGCTTGACCTCTGGGAAGTCAATATAAGGATAGAAGATACCCATTGCATTAGAGCCACCACCCACACAAGCCATCACATAATCTGGTTGACGACCTATCATTTCAGGCATCTGTACTTTGCACTCTTCACCAATCACACTCTGAAAATCTCGCACCATCATAGGATAAGGATGAGGTCCAGCAACGGTACCAATAATATAAAAAGTGTTTTCAACATTGGTTACCCAATCACGCATCGCCTCATTAAGTGCATCTTTTAAAGTTTTAGTACCGGATTCAACGGGCACTACTTTAGCGCCTAGCAACTTCATGCGAAAAACGTTTTGAGCCTGACGTGCGACGTCCACTGAACCTTGATATACCGTGCAATCTAAACCAAAGCGAGCACAAATAGTTGCTGTTGCAACGCCATGCTGACCTGCTCCTGTTTCTGCAATGATGCGAGGCTTACCCATACGCTTAGCAAGCATTGCTTGGCCAATGACGTTATTGATCTTGTGAGCACCAGTATGATTTAAATCTTCACGCTTCAAATAAATCTGTGCGCCACCGAGCATTTCACTCCAGCGCTTAGCATGATAGACGGGAGACGGCCTACCTACAAAATGCTTTAGTTCGTAATGAAACTCTTCAACGAACTCTGGATCATGTTGATACTTTGCATAAGCTTCCTTTAATTCATCTAGCGCATACATTAACGTCTCAGAAACAAACACTCCACCGTATGGACCAAAGTGTCCTCGTGAATCTGGCTTATCGTACATAGCAACCTCTTTTGATTTATTTACAGCAAATTATTGGGATGATGATTTCGTATCTGCCGCTCGCACTGCTTTTACAAACTCAGTCATGAGCGCAGGATCCTTCACACCCCTGCTAATTTCTACGCCACTAGAGACGTCAACTGCGCAGGGATGCAGGCGTGTAATTGCCTCGCCCACGTTGTGCGTGTTCAATCCACCACTCAAAACGACCCGATGCGCGTTTTCGCTTACCCATGTCTGTGGAATTCCTTGCCAATCAAAAGGAACGCCTCCTCCACCGTAACCCTCAACTAAGGCATCGAGCAGAAAAGCGTTTGCATCCCTGTATTGTAAGGAAAAATCGTCATAAGCGAACTGGGCTCCTACTCGAGCGGCCTTCATCCAGGGCTCTCCAGATGCCAGCTCCTGACAGCGTTGCGGGGTCTCATCGCCATGAAACTGCCATACAGTAATGGGCGCAACCGCCTTAATGGCAGCAAATTGCGCATCTGTAGCATTGACCAATAGCCCTACAGCATCTATACCGGTAGGAAGCCTAGAAATCAGCTGGGCCGCAATCTGTGGGGTCACAGCCCGCGGGCTGGGGGGATAAAACACAAATCCAACCGCATCAACGCCTGCAGCAACAGCTGCATCGATATCTGCTGGATTTCGTAATCCACAGATTTTGACCCGAGTATGGCCTGGTGAAAGAGTGAGTAAGCCCATAAATGAATAATAAGGCCTGAAGCTCGATTACGCCCCAGTCAACTCCGTCGGCAACCAAGAGTTTTGAAGCCATGGACCTGGAATACGAAATTCTTCTGGGTAGGCAATTTTGGCCAAATAAAGACCATCCGCCATAAATGTAGGTGCTGCCATGTTTCTATCCTTTGCAAGTAGGACTTCACCCATCCACTCTGGGGGTCTTTTGCCTGTACCAATCAATAAAAAACTTCCAACGATATTACGTACCATGTGGTGCAAAAAAGCATTACCTCGAATACGGAAATACAGCCAAGGCTCTTGGGAAAGAATCTCGATTGAATAGATTGTTTTGACTGGGGTTTTGCTTTGACATTCCGAAGCACGAAAGGAAGTGAAATCATGTTCACCAATTAAATAGTGTGTCGCTGCACTTAAAGCCTCAACATCAAACCAGCTCTGGGGAGGCAAAAGTAGATAACCCGCTCGAGAATCGACCATCGGTGAACGACAAGGACCAGCATGCAACGCATATATATAAGTGCGTTCATATGCAGAAAAACGCGCGCTAAATTCTTCTGGAACTGGTTTGGCCCAATTGACCACAATCGATTTTGGCAAAAAGGAATTAATGCCTCTCACCCAAGAAAAATCCTCGCGCTCTACTGGCGTATCAAAATGCACTACTTGACCGAGGGCATGAACTCCAGTGTCTGTTCGTCCAGCAGCAATGGTTTGTATCGGCAATGCTAAGTTTGATTTGTCTCCAACAAAAGCTGTAATGGCGCTCTCCAGGACATCTTGAACAGTATTGCCATTGAGTTGTGATTGCCAGCCAGAGTAAGGGCTACCATCGTATTGAAGACCTAGGGCGATACGCATCAAAAAATACCTCAGACCTTGCGCTGAGTCAGTTCCGATAGCAATCCTTGTGCCTCAATCGTGATCGCTGGGTCAACAGAATTGCTCACACGTAAAATTTCTTCAAGGGATTTCTTGGCGGCTGAAAAATCTTCGATAGTAATGTAGGCCCGGGCGAGATTTAACTTAACCCTCAAGGCGTCAAGGAGTGGGTTTAATACCTGCTCTGGCTGTGTTAAAGCTGCATTAACGGCCGGCTTCGACAAGTCAAGATCGATGCTGGCCAATATTGCTTTAGCGCGCTCTGGCATTCCCTGTGGGACATTTGGCTCTTTTCTTTCTGGAGTGCGTGATGACTCCATAAAATCCAACTTCTCTGAACGACGGGCATTACGAGCGAGTGCCCAAAGTACTAAACCGATCAATACCATTAGACCGATAGCTAAAATGGCAGGGCCAAATCCACCCAGTCCAAAGTTGTTTTCAACTGCTTTCTTTTCTTTCGTTTTATCCAGCAGACTCTGTAAGTCTGCAATATTCTTTTCTAATTCAGCTACTCGTGATTTAGCTTGGTCAAGCGCTTTTTCTTGCGCAACCAATTCCTCGGAGAAGCGTTTTTCTTCGTCGCCACTATCAGCACTAGACCCAATCTTCAGACGATCTTTTTGGAGCGCTTCATCGGAGGTGGAAGTGCTGCCTTTTGAACTGGCATCTGCCTTAGCTTCGCCTGTCTTAGCCTCACGCCATTGCTCATTTGCCTCAGCTACAAACTGATTTGCTTCAGCAGGACTGATTGAGCGCAGCAAAGCTTGACTTGGCTTGTTCAACTCAGCCCCAGCAGCTAAGCGATTAATGCTACCGCTTGCAAAAGCATCTGGATTTGCTTTAAACAATGCCATCATTGTTTGATCTAGGCTAGCGCCATCGAGTTGAGGCGCCATCAATGCAGCAATTTCAGAAAGAGTTTGTCCAGGTTTAACTAGTATTTTCTGAACATCGCCTAATAGCAAGGTATACGTTTTTGTCAGCCTACCACTCGACCAATTCAGATTAATGAGCAAATCTAAAAAGGGGTCATCGCTAATAGGAACTGGATTGGCTGTCTCCACCAGAACCATTAATCGCTCTTGACGATTGCGATAGACCATCACCTGGGGATTGAGCTCTAATATTTTTTGTGAAATCCCTAAGCGCTCAAACACCTCCTTTTGGGGCAACGCTGCTTTTAGGCTAGATAGAGCAGCCTCTTCATCTGCACCAAGCCGAATTGGAATTTCAACGCGTAGTGGCTCACCTGAACGAGAAAGGAGCTGTGGTGAACCTAAAGAAAGTGCCCAAGCTGAGCAAGACCAACTTAGCCAAACAAAGCAAAGTACCTTTATAACGCTCAGTTGACTTGGACGTAGCATTAATGTTCAAGCAAAATTCTGAGCATACGACGTAAGGGCTCTGCAGCACCCCACAAGAGTTGATCGCCAACAGTAAATGCGCCTAAATATTCAGGGCCCATTGCCAATTTATGCAAACGTCCAATAGGCACCCTCAAAGTGCCGCTGACTGCGGCTGGAGATAAATCACGCTCAGTAGCCTCACGATCATTAGGAACTACTTTGACCCACTGATTATCATTAGCAAGAATGGCTTCAATTTCCTTTAAAGGGACATCCTTTTTCAACTTCACTGTCAAACCTTGAGAGTGACAACGCATTGCACCAACACGGACACATAAACCATCAATCGGAATACTTCCAGGAGAGCGGAATGCAGAGTGGCCTAGGAGCTTATTGAACTCTGATCCGCCCTTCCACTCTTCTTTAGTTTGACCATGCTCTACGGGAACATCAATCCAAGGAATTAAGCTACCAGCTAAGGCTGTATTACGAAAATTCTTTTTCGGAAAATCAGAAGACCGTAATGCCTCAGTCACCTTGCGATCAATATCCAAAATCCAAGAAGATGGATCCGCCAACTCAGTTGCCACACTATCATGCAAGGCACCCATTTGCAGGAGTAATTCACGCATATTTTGGGCGCCAGCACCCGATGCCGCTTGGTAAGTCATCGCGCTGATCCATTCCACCATGTCCGCTTTTACTAAGCCGCCCATTGCCATCATCATCAAGCTCACAGTGCAATTAGCGCCGATCCAATTCTTTCCACCTGCAGACAAAGCTTTATCAATCACAGGGCGGTTTATTGGGTCTAAGACTAATATCGCATCATCCTTCATGCGCAATGCACTAGCAGCATCAATCCAATGCCCACTCCAACCTGCAGCGCGAAGTTTTGGGAAAATTTCATTGGTGTAATCGCCGCCTTGACACGTCAAAATAATATCGCAACGCGACAAGGCCTTAATATCATTGGCATCTTGTAATGTACCTTCGCTCTTGGTCACTTTTTGACCATTTAGCAAGGGCACCTCTCCACCTACCTGACTAGTACTAAAAAATACGGGCTCGATGAGGTCAAAATCTTTTTCAGCCAGCATTCTTTCCATTAGCACGCTACCTACCATGCCACGCCAGCCAACCAAACCTACTAAAGGAGTTTTTGTATTTGCCATAATGATTAACTATCTATTAAATATGATCTCAATATTTACTAAGGTGCTTAATACCTACGAAAGGGCTGACACTACGGCGTCGCCCATTTGAACAGTAGACACTTTTTTGGTTCCGTCGGTATAAATATCAGCAGTTCGTAAGCCTTGTGCCAATACTTTCTGGACGGCCTTTTCTATCCGATCTGCATCTGCAGGCATTCCTAAGGAATAACGCAACATCATCGCAGCAGACAAAATGGTGGCTAATGGATTAGCTATACCCTTGCCAGCAATATCTGGTGCAGATCCATGGCTTGGCTCATATAGACCTTTATTGTTCTTATCTAAAGATGCTGAAGGCAGCATCCCAATAGAGCCTGTCAACATAGCAGCTTCATCAGAAAGAATGTCGCCAAAAAGATTGCCGGTCACTACTACATCAAATGCTTTTGGCGCTTTAACCAATTGCATTGCTGCATTATCGACATACATATGCGATAACTCCACATCTGGATAATCTTTCGCAACCTGAATCATGACTTCGCGCCATAGCTGTGAGGTCTCTAGTACGTTGGCCTTATCAACGCTACAAACCTTCTTGTCACGCTTACGTGCTGCTTCAAATGCCACTCGTCCAATACGCTCTACTTCGGGCTCACTGTAATGCATGGTGTCAAAGCACTCACGTGCGCCTTTAAATAATGACAACTCTGAAGTACGACTACCACGAGGTTGGCCAAAATAAATATCGCCATTGAGCTCGCGCACAATCAAAATATCTAGACCACCAATAATCTCTGGCTTCAAACTAGATGCTGATGTTAATTCTGGATAGCAAATCGCTGGTCTAAAGTTTGCAAAGAGTTCTAAGTGTTTACGCAAACCTAAAATGGCTTGCTCTGGACGATGCTCACGTGGAAGGGTGTCATATTTCCAGTCGCCTACAGCGCCAAACAGAATCGCATCTGCTTTTTTGGCTAACTCTAAAGTTGTCGGCGGCAATGGATGGCCTGCGATATCAAAAGCAGCGCCACCGACTGGGGCTTCTTCCAGATCAAACTTTGGACCGAGTACTTTTAGTACGCGAACGGCTTGTGCAACGATTTCCGGGCCGATTCCGTCGCCCGGTAGAACTGCAATTTTCATGAAAGGCCCTTAACTCTACAAAATTACGGCAATTGAGTTGTCAGCCAAGGCATTTTTAGGATGCGCTCAGCTTCATAAGCCTTGATTTTATCTGCATGGCGCAGAGTTAAGCCAATATCGTCCAAGCCATTGACTAGGCAGTACTTTCTAAAGGGGGCGACCTCAAAGCTATAGGCTGTCCCATCAGGGGCAAGCACCTGCTGAGCCTCTAGGTCAATTGTGAGCTGATATCCATTAAAAGCGATTGTTTCATTAAAAAGGTGATCTACCTGCTGCTCTGTCAACACAATTGGTAACAAGCCATTTTTAAAGCAGTTATTGAAAAAGATATCTGCAAAGCTAGGGGCAATAATGGCTCTGAAACCGAATTGATCCAGCGCCCAAGGAGCATGCTCACGAGAACTACCGCAACCAAAATTCTTACGCGCTAGCAAGATACCGGCACCCTTATAGCGTGCTTGGTTCAGGATAAAGTCGGGATTAAGGGGTCTAGTGCTGCACTCTTGGCCTGGTTCACCATGATCAAGATAACGCCATTCGTCAAAAAGATTTTGACCAAAGCCAGTTTTCTTAATCGACTTTAAAAATTGCTTAGGAATGATTGCGTCAGTATCGACGTTCTCGCGGTTAAGCGGAGCGACTAAACCTTTATAAACCGTAAATTTTTCCATAATGCTTTAACTCTTAATGAACGCTATTGATTTACTTCACAGGGGTGACAACGACATCCTTACCCTGAGTTTGAGAATCAGGTGGAGCTTGTTTTTTTGGGGTAGAACTCGAGCCACCCATGGCTTTACCCATGGTTTGCAAATCTTTGCCCATGCCTTCCATAGTGCTATTGCAAGCCGAAATGACTAAGCCCACAAATCCAACTAGAGCTAAACGAGTAATTAAGGAAATACTAGGAAATTTGCGCACAGTAATACCCCTATGAAATTTTTCGTACATCGACAAAATGACCTTCAATCGCAGCAGCAGCTGCCATTGCTGGGCTCACTAAATGAGTTCTACCACCATTACCCTGACGCCCTTCAAAATTTCGATTCGAAGTAGACGCACATCGCTCTCCTGGCTCTAAACGATCAGCATTCATTGCCAAGCACATGGAGCATCCAGGCTCACGCCACTCAAAACCAGCAGCTTTAAAAATTCGATCTAAACCTTCACGTTCTGCCTGAGCTTTTACCAAGCCAGAGCCAGGAACAACCAGAGCCAACTTGACATTAGCAGCCACTTTTTTACCAAGGCGATCAACCACCTTTGCAGCAGCACGAATATCTTCAATCCGACTATTAGTACAAGAGCCAATAAAAACTTTATCGATTGCGATACTGCTAAGTGGAGTATTTGGAATCAGATTCATGTACTCCAAAGCGCGTTCCATAGCAGATCGCTTATTCGGATCACGCTCTTTTTCAGGATCAGGTACTCGATCGCTAATTGAAAGCACCATTTCTGGTGATGTACCCCAAGTTACTTGTGGATCAATTTCTTCGGCGCGTAATTCAACTACTGCATCAAATTTTGCGTCTGCATCAGAATGTAAAGTTCTCCAATACTGCATGGCCTGCAGAAGAGCTGGGCCTTTCGGTGCATAAGGACGACCTTGAATGTATTCAATCGTGGTTTCATCAACTGCCACTAAGCCCGCACGTGCACCAGCTTCAATTGCCATATTGCAAAGGGTCATGCGACCCTCCATGGATAAATTCCGGATCGCTTCCCCAGCAAATTCGATGGTGTAACCAGTACCGCCAGCAGTCCCGATCTTGCCGATAACAGCAAGCACTATATCTTTAGCAGTAGAGCCTGGCTGTAAGCGACCATCAACTCGTACCAACATATTTTTACTCTTTTTCATAAGCAATGTTTGGGTTGCCAACACATGCTCTACCTCAGAGGTACCAATTCCAAAAGCTAGGGCACCAAAAGCACCATGGGTACTAGTATGAGAATCTCCGCACACCACAGTCATGCCAGGTAAAGTAGCGCCCTGCTCCGGCCCAATCACATGAACAATCCCTTGACGAGCATCGTTCATTTTGTATTGGGTGATACCAAATGCATCGCAGTTTTGATCCAGGGTATCGACTTGTAACTTTGAAATAGGATCAGAAATACCTTCAGAGCGATCTGTTGTTGGCACATTGTGATCGGATACCGCCAAATTGGCGGAGATGCGCCAAACAGGACGGCCGGCCATATTCAAACCCTCAAATGCTTGAGGACTGGTTACCTCATGGAGCAGCTGCCGGTCGATATAGATCGTGGCTGTGCCATCCTCTTCCGAGTAAACAATGTGGTCATCCCACAATTTGTCATAAAGAGTACGAGACATGATCGGCCTTAAAACCTTTATTTACGAACAGAAATGTTTGGCACTTTACGTGAGGTTTCGCCAACGTATAACTGACGTGGACGACCAATCTTATACTCAGGATCAGTAATCATTTCTTCCCACTGAGCAATCCAACCCACTGTTCTTGCTAAGGCAAAAACACAGGTAAACATATCGGTAGGAATGCCAAGAGCACGTTGAACAATACCTGAGTAGAAGTCCACATTAGGATACAGCTTGCGGCTAACAAAGTATTCGTCTTCCAAGGCAATCTTTTCAAGGGTCATTGCTAGCTTGAATAATGGATCATCTTCCAGGCCTAGTTCATTTAAGACCTCATAGCATGTTTCACGCATTAATTTAGCGCGTGGGTCAAAGTTTTTATAAACACGATGTCCAAAGCCCATTAAGCGCACGCTAGAGTTCTTATCTTTTACCTGAGCAATGAATTCATGAATCTTATCTACGCCGCCTTGAGCTTGAATATCATTGAGCATTTGCAAACAAGCCTCGTTTGCACCGCCATGAGCTGGGCCCCAGAGGCAAGCGATACCAGCAGAGATCGCCGCAAAAGGATTGGTGCCTGAAGATCCGCATAAACGGACAGTAGAAGTGGAAGCATTTTGCTCATGGTCTGCATGCAAGATGAAAATGCGATCAAGAGCACGAACTAAAACTGGATTGACTTTGTACTCTTCACATGGGGTTGCAAACATCATCCGCATGAAATTAGCGGTATATGACAATGAATTATCTGGATAGATAAATGGCTGCCCTATGGAGTACTTATAAGACATAGCCACTAGAGTTGGCATCTTTGCAACTAAACGAATTTGGGCAACTTCACGTGCGTAGGGATCACTGTAATCAATTTTGTCATGGTAGAACGCAGCCATTGCGCCAACCAATCCAGTGAGCACTGACATTGGATGGGCATCACGACGAAAACCTCGTAAGAAGAATTGCATCTGCTCATGAACCATGGTGTGATGAATGACCATTTGATCAAAGTCTTGCTTCTGCTTGGTATTCGGCAATTGACCATTAATCAAGAGATAGCAAACTTCTAAGAAATCACAGTGATTCGCTAAGTCTTCAATAGGGTAGCCGCGATAGAGCAATTCACCCTTATCTCCATCGATATAAGTAATTTTGCTATTACATGATGCAGTAGATAGAAAGCCAGAATCGTAAGTAAACTTACCTGTTTGACCATAGAGCTTACGTATGTCAATGACGTCAGGTCCTACAGACCCTTTGTAAATTGGCAAATCAATATCTGGGGTGCCATCCGAAAAGGAGAGTTTAGCCTTGATGTCCGATTCAATCATTTCTAATCCTTAGTCATTCAAAATTATGATTAATACACTATTCGATCACATACTAACAATATAACTACAGCAAAATGCTGATTTATTTCTCTCTCAGCCTTTGTAAAACCGCCTTGAAGGAGTCAGAATGCATCTCCTTTTCCAGCCCTACTACAGAATCTTTGCGCCCAATTAATAAATCCATTAGATCATTGTCATCCAAGGCCAATAACTGGCTTAACACTTTTCCATCTTCTGCGCTTATCTGAGCGCCATAACGCTCAAAGAAACGTTGCAGAATTAAATCATTCTCTAACAAGCCCCTACGGGCGTCGCTCTTTAAGCGATATAACTCTGCATTACTGAGGGTCATACCGCCCTACGAACCATCAGCTCCTTGATCTTGCCAATCGCCTTAGTTGGATTCAAATGCTTAGGGCATACATCAACGCAGTTCATGATGGTATGGCAACGGAACAAGCGATAAGGATCTTCCAGATTATCTAAACGCTGAGCAGTTTCTTCGTCACGGCTATCTGCAATAAAGCGATAGGCTTGCAATAAGCCGGCTGGACCAACAAACTTATCAGGGTTCCACCAGAAAGATGGGCATGCAGTTGAGCAGGATGCGCACAAGATGCACTCATACAAACCATTTAACTCTTCACGCTCTTCAGGACTCTGAAGGCGCTCTTTTTCTGGAGGTGGATTGTCATTTACCAAGTATGGTGTGATAGATAAATATTGCTTGAAGAACAAAGTCATATCAACGATCAAATCACGTACTACTGGTAAGCCAGGTAATGGACGCAAGGTAATCACCTTAGGCAAGGTCAACATATTCGTCAAGCAAGCCAAACCATTTTTACCGTTGATATTCATAGCGTCTGAACCACACACACCTTCACGGCATGAACGACGATAAGAAATCGTTTCATCTTGCTTCTTTAACGAAATCAAAGCGTCTAACAACATCCGCTCCCCAGTCAATTCAAGCTCATAACGCTCCATGCGTGGGGCAGCATCGACATCTGGATCGTAGCGGTAAATTTCAAATACACGAATATCACTCATTTTCTATTTCTCTTCGCTTAGAAAGTACGTTCTTTAGGAGGGAAGGACTCAACAGTCAAAGGCTGTAAAACCACTGGCTTGTAATCGAGCTTATTTCCTTCGCTATACCAAAGGGTATGCTTCATCCAGTGTTCATCATCGCGATGTTGATGGTCATCATGTGAATGTGCACCACGACTCTCTTTGCGAGCAGCCGCAGAGATCATGGTGGCATTTGCAGTCTCAACCAGGTTAGCGACCTCTAAGGCCTCAATACGAGCTGTATTGAAAATCTGAGATTTGTCTTTTAACCATAGATGATTTGCACGCTCTGTCAATTTCGCCATTTGACGAACGCCTTCGTCCATTAACTCTTGGTTACGGAATACGCCCGCATATTTCTGCATCGTCTTACGAATGTCATTTGCTACATCTTGCGCATATTCACCAGAAGTAGAGTTATCTAACTTCGCAATACGTTCCAATGTCTGTTGACCAGCATTGTGAGGCAGCGGCTTAAACTCACGATTCTTAAGGCCTAAATTGACAATGTGATTGCCTGCGGCACGACCAAACACTAAGAGGTCCAGTAAGGAGTTAGTGCCCAAGCGATTTGCACCATGCACAGAAACACATGAGCACTCACCAATTGCGTACAAACCATTCACCACTTCATTGGGTTTACCGTTACCTGGTACAACCACTTGACCATTGATGTTAGTTGGGATGCCGCCCATCTGATAGTGGATTGTTGGCACAACAGGGATCGGCTCTTTCGTCACGTCCACATTGGCAAAATTAATACCGATCTCATATACCGAAGGTAGACGCTTCATGATGGTCTCAGCACCAATGTGGGTTAGATCAAGCACCACATAGTCACCATTAGGGCCACATCCGCGCCCTTCTTTAATTTCTTGATCCATACAGCGGGATACAAAATCACGTGGTGCCAAATCTTTATAAGTTGGTGCGTAGCGCTCCATAAAACGCTCACCGTCTTTATTGCGCAAAATACCGCCTTCGCCACGGCAACCTTCCGTCAACAAGACACCAGCGCCGGCAACACCGGTTGGATGAAATTGCCAGAACTCCATATCTTCCAATGGAATACCCGCGCGCGCTGCCAGTCCCATACCGTCGCCGGTATTAATGAACGCATTAGTAGATGCATCCCAAATACGGCCTGCACCACCAGTAGCCAACATCACAATCTTGGCTTCCAAAATATAGATCTGGCCTGTTTCCATTTCGAGCGCAGTAACACCCACTACATCACCTGCATCATCACGAATTAAGTCTAAGGCCAACCATTCCACAAAGAAATTGGTTTTAGCGCGAACATTACGTTGATACAAGGTATGCAGCATTGCATGACCAGTTCGGTCGGCAGCAGCGCAAGCACGTTGAACAGGCTTTTCACCATAGTTTGCTGTGTGACCACCAAATGGACGTTGATAAATAGTGCCATCTGGGTTGCGATCAAAAGGCATTCCAAAGTGCTCTAACTCATAAACTACTTTTGGAGCTTCACGACACATAAACTCGATCACGTCCTGGTCGCCTAACCAGTCAGAACCTTTGATAGTGTCATAGAAGTGATAGTGCCAATTATCTTCACTCATGTTGCCCAATGAAGCACCAATACCGCCTTGCGCAGCAACAGTATGTGAGCGTGTTGGGAATACTTTTGTTAATACAGCAACATTTAAGCCTGCTTCTGCTAACTGCAATGAAGCGCGCATACCTGAACCACCCGCACCAACAATCACCGCATCAAAACGGCGACGTGGTAATGATTTTTGAATCGCAGTCATCGAATTACACTTTCCACAAAATTTGAACGGCATAGGCAGCACACGCTACCAGGTACAAAACTGTTAACACTTGAAGTGTTAAACGAATGCTGACGGGCTTGATGTAATCCATCCAGATATCGCGCACACCGATCCAGGCGTGATAGAACAAACTGAATAAAGCCAAAAATGTTAAAAGTTTCATGAACTGGTTACTAAATAATCCAGCCCAACCTTCATAAGTTGCGCTGCCAGTAATGCAATAGTCCACTAACAATACGATCGTAAATACCACCATCACAATGGCGGTTACGCGTTGAATAATCCATTCCTTAAGGCCGTAGTGAGCCCCTACAACTAAGCGTTTTGGTCCGATGTGATAAATAGGCATGTAATTTCCTTAAATGATTTTCGCTTAGTACAGACCGAACATTTTGAGGCCGACTATTGCAGTCAAAGCCAAGCCCAAAAACAGCACAAACTTTGCTGAGCGATTCGCTTCTGACTTATCTACTCCGATTTCTAGATCGAGTAAGAGGTAGCGAATACCGGCACAGAAGTGGTGCAAGAAGGACCAAATCAAACCAAGACAAATTATTTTTACCCAAATATTGCTGGTAAATGCCTGGAACTTTTGATAACTCATTTCAGAGGCAAGACTCTGATCAAAAAGATACAAAATGAAAGGCAATAAGAGGAACAAGGCTGCTCCGCTAATGCGGTGAAGAATTGAAACTTTGCCGGCCCATGGGAGGCGATATTTAATTAACTGCGCTAGACCAATGTTTCGGTAAACGGGTCTATCTTTTTTTACGTCTTGCTGTGCATCAACCATGGGTAATATCAATCTTTAGGTGGAGGTTCAGTATGATTTTGTTGTAACGCAACATATTCTATTGGAAACCTTGGGGGCATTGGGGATTTTATAGGGTTTATAGGGTCTAAATACTGGTTTTCACTGATAAAGCTGCTTCAATTTATGCGGATAAGATCAGTTCAATTTGTTCTCATAATGTTGCTTAGAAGTGTCGTATCTAGCGTGCCGAATTTCCACTGGTTTGTTTCCATAGGTAAAAGCTACCCTCTCAACCGAAAGTAATGGCGCACCTAAGGTTAACTGGAGGTGGGTCGCCAAGCTCTCATCAGCTGCAATCGCCTTAATCTTTTCTTCTGCACGCACCATATGGGTTGCATGCTTGCTTTCATAAAAGGCATACATAGGGCCATGCCATTCATTTAACGTTTCTAAGCTCAATCCCTTGAAACGGGAGCTAGGAAGCCAAATCTCTTCAAAAATAATCGGTTTTCCATCAAAACTCTGGATCCGGTCAATATGAATAATGGAATCACCAGCCTTCAATTTAAGCAAATTGGCAATATAGGCGTTAGCCTTCACCCTTTCGCAAACTAAAAACTGGTTGGTATGGTGAAACTTTTCGCCAGAATCAGGGGCTAAGCGCAAAAAGCGGAACTGCCAAACATCTTCCTGATGGGTTGCAACAAAGGTACCTTTGCCCTGGCGTCTGACTAATAAATTTTCTGCCGCCAATTCATCAATAGCCTTGCGAACAGTCCCCTGACTCACGGCATAACGGGCTGCAAGCTCGATTTCACTTGGGATGGCAGCACCCGGCAGCCACTCTGAGGCTTGTAGGCTGGTCAAAATCATCGCCTTAATCTGTTGATACAGAGGGCTAAATGCTGGAACGGACAGACTTACTTCTGACAAATCAACTCCATGACAGAGATCTATTAGATAAAATTTAGCTTAATTCTAGTCTTATATAAGACACCATTGACAGTGTAAAGCGAAAGTCCATACACTTGAATGGATAATAGAAAAGTTTTCATTCAATAACTCACTTAACCATCCTCTGGAGTAATAAGTAATGGCAAAAGCCCCAATGCGTGTCGCTGTAACCGGTGCAGCCGGTCAAATCGGATATTCCCTCTTGTTCCGCATCGCCAATGGCGACCTGTTAGGCAAAGATCAGCCTGTAATCCTCCAATTACTCGAAATTCCAGACGAAAAGGCACAAAAAGCATTAACTGGCGTCATGATGGAGTTAGATGACTGTGCGTTCCCATTACTAGCTGGCATGAGCGCTCATTCTGACCCAATGACCGCATTTAAGGATATTGATATTGCCCTTTTGGTGGGTGCGCGTCCCCGTGGTCCGGGTATGGAGCGTAAAGATTTGCTGTCTGCTAATGCACAGATTTTTACAGCCCAAGGCAAGGCATTAAATGCTGTTGCAAAGAAGACTGTGAAGGTATTGGTTGTTGGTAACCCAGCCAACACTAATGCTTATATCGCCATGAAGTCCGCCCCAGATATTCCAGCAAAAAACTTCACTGCGATGTTGCGTCTTGATCACAACCGTGCGCTATCGCAATTAGCAAGCAAGCTGAGCAAACCGGTAGCCAATATTGAGAAATTGATTGTCTGGGGTAACCATAGCCCAACCATGTATCCAGACTATCGTTTTGCTACAGTTGATGGGAAATCAGTAAAAGACAGCATTAATGATGCGGCTTGGAATAAAGATGTTTTCATTCCTACCGTAGGAAAACGTGGTGCCGCCATTATTGATGCTCGCGGCCTCTCTTCTGCTGCATCGGCAGCGAATGCTGCAATCGATCATATGTATGATTGGGTGCTTGGCACTCATGGTAAATGGGTCACGATGGGTATACCATCTAAGGGTGAGTACGGAATCCCCGCTGAAGTCATTTATGGTTTCCCAGTAGTTTGTGAAAATGGTGAATACAAAATGATTGAAGGCTTGGAGATCGATGAATTTTCACGTGAGCGCATGACTCACACCTTGAATGAATTACTCGAAGAACAAGCTGGCGTTAAGCACTTGCTCTCATAAGGAAATTACCAATGAAAAAAAACCTTCTTGCCATGAGCGTTGCGTTTGCAGGTCTTGGCTTTACTGCGCACGTATTTGCAAATGAAGAAGTTGTTTGGACCTGTAGTGATAGTAAGCAATTTAGAACAACTGGAGGCACTGAGAGGATTCGTATCACTTGGGAGGCCAAGTCTTATGATTTGGAACGCCAAACTTCTCTGCCAGGAAGCCTGCGTTACAAGAACACGAGCTCAGGTCATGATCTCGTTGTTCTCGGAAATAAAGCAATGCTCTTTAATATTAAGGCAGGTGTTCGCTTGGCTGATTTTTGTCAAACGGCAGAAATGAAGTCTGGCAAATTACCTCACTTATTTGCTGGTGCAGAACCTTTTACACCGAATTAAGCTTCATAGCAGCATGCATTAAAAAGCCGAGTGATCCTCGGCTTTTTTATTTCCTCAGATCATCATTAATGAAACAGAGGTTGCTGGGTTGGAGCATCTTCAGGCATTTCAGCATGTACAGCCTCCCCAGATCGATCCGGAAATAAAGGCGCTCCGCAGTCATCACACAATTCTGGATCAAACAACATGGCATGACGGAACACGTCTTCTACTCCAGCATCATGTAAGGCATCACAAATCTTCTTAATGGGGCTTTCGTCATCAGACAAATCATTTAATGCGTCATTTGCAACGGTCTCACGATCATAAAGAGGCCATATCACGCCATACATGACCTCAGAAGATCCCTTTGCGCTAAACGCAATTCGATACTCATCTGCCTGCTCTTCGCCAAAGGCGCCAACTACACAAGACAAACCCGCTGGCAAAATACCAACGGTGCTCTCCATGTAATTTACCGCTGCACGAATGCTTAATGGTCGAACATGCTTATCTGCTAATCGGCAATTAGTAAAATAAGATTCAGGTAATAAAAGCTCAAACTCACATCCTGGTAACAAAGTGGCAATAGGATCATGCATGGCATTTTGCCAGCCAATCAGACTCACGCCGCGCTCTTGTCGGATAGGTGGCTCGGCTTGCCAGCGAAATATCGGCGACCCCGATGGGGCACATAATGCAGCAATAATGAAGCGGGGATCGGCTAATACTGCAATTGTTTCAGACATGTCTCGCAACTCTAACTTGACTTCCTTTGAAGAAATAGCTGCTGTGGCCAAGGCTTCAGTTAAGACTCGAGTTTGGCAATGCGAATGGGGCATCTGATCAATACTATAGAGCCAAGGAACAATCGCTAAACGGGTATCACTGGCAGCAATAGCTGAATTTAAAGACTGTGCTGTTGCTTCAATAATGCTGACTGGTAAAGGGCCAGAAGGAATTTGATAGCGGGTATGAGCCACTATTGGTAAAGCAAGCAAGAGCACATCCCACTCTTGACCCTCATATTCCATCTTGAGTGATTCAGCCAAGGTTTCAGCAGTGTCAGCCAACACTTCAAAAGCGATGGTATTGATGCGAAAGGTTTGATCTAGGGCAGCATCAATCACATTTTGGTTTTGGCTTTTTAACAAACGCATCAAGCGAATATTTAAGCGCTCCTCCCAGAAGCGATCCTCGATTTGACTTCCGGAGGCAGCTAAAGAAATTGCGTCAGCCACCAGCCGCTCGGCCTCAGGTGATGAACGCTGTGAGGACTTAGTACGATGTACGGCCATTATTTTCTCTCTGCACGTCTAAAGACTGGCTTATCCACCTTAGAATCGGCCGCATAATATCGATAACCATCTAAGTTAAAACCTTTTAAGTCAGCGGGATCACTAATGCGATTCTCCACTACATAACGAGCCATCAGACCACGAGCTCGCTTTGCATAAAAAGAGATGATTTTGTACTTGCCATCCTTTGCATCTTGAAAGACTGGCGCAATCACTGGACATCCTAGCTCTTTGGGCTGCAAGACCTTGAAATACTCCTCTGAGGCTAAGTTCAACAATACGGGCTTTTTATCCTTTGCCAAGGCTTTCTTTAGAGAATCAGTCACCCTGCTACCCCAAAAAGCATATAAGTCCTTACCACGGGCATTCTTTAGAGAGGTGCCCATCTCCAGGCGATAAGCTTGCATTAAATCTAAGGGTCTGAGGGCCCCATATAAACCAGATAGGATCCGAATGTGATCCTGGGCAAAATCAACCGCCTTAGCATTGAGCGACTTGACATCAAATCCATCGTAGACATCCCCGTCAAAGGCGTAAATGGCAGGCTTACTATTGGCCGCAGTAAATTTTGACGACCAATCACGATAGCGACCCACATTTAAAGCAGCTAATGGGTCAGATAAACCCATTAATTGGGCTACCTGCTGAGGAGATAGTTTCTTCAGATCGCTGATCAGCTTGGCTGATTCGGCAACAAACTCAGGTAAGGTAGGCGCCTTCACCTGGACTGGGGTCTTGTAATCTAATGATTTAGCAGGAGAGAGAACGATCAGCATGGCACAATTTGTCTATGAATTACTTCCATTCTAGCGATAACAAGATTACTCTGCCTTAAATCCTAACGCATTCTTTCTATGAACCAAAAGCAAGACCTTAGTCCACCATTTCCAAGTCGCCTGCCTAATGTAGGAACCACGGTTTTTACGGTCATGTCTGCTCTGGCTACTGAGCATCAGGCAATCAATTTAGGTCAGGGCTTTCCTGACTTCCCTTGTGATCGAAAACTCATTTCAAACGTCAATGAGGCAATGCTAGCCGATCACAATCAATACCCCCCAATGATTGGTGTTTCAGAATTGCGTTATGAAATCTCACAAAAGATTAAAAATCTATACCAGCATGAATACGATCCTGATACAGAGATCACCATAACTGCAGGCGCTACCCAAGGCATTTTGACAGCCATACTCGCTTGCGTCAGCCCAGGCGACGAAGTCGTGATCATCGAGCCTGCATATGATAGTTATAGGCCCTCTATAGAATTAGCTGGCGGTAAAGTCATCGCTGTTTCTTTGCAAGCAGTGCGCGATGGTAATGGACAAGTCAGTTCATATGAAATTCCATGGGATGCACTCACAAGCGCACTCAACTCCAAAACTCGACTTCTGATTATTAATACGCCACACAATCCAACTGGTATGGTTTGGAATCTGGCTGACTTAGATCGCTTAGCGCTTTTAGTACAAGACACATCAGCATTGATTCTGAGTGATGAAGTCTATGAGCATATGGTTTATGACGGCGCTAAGCATCACAGCATCGCCTCTCATCCGACCTTAGCCGCTAGAAGTTTTTTGATTTCGAGTTTTGGCAAAACCTATCATGTGACAGGTTGGAAAGTAGGTTATGTAGCTGCGCCCGCTGCCCTTAGTAAAGAATTTCGCAAAGTCCATCAATTTAACGTCTTTACTGTCAGCACACCGATGCAATACGGACTAGCCACGTATTTATCGGATGCAACACACTACTTAAATCTGCCCCAGTTTTATCAAGCAAAGCGAGATTTTTTTAGGGCGGGCTTAGAAAAAACTGGTTTTAAATTATTACCGACACCGGGAACATATTTTCAGTGTGTTGATTATTCAAAATTAAATATTCCCCAAGCAAGCTTAAATGAAGCAGACTTTTGTCAATGGCTCACTAAAGATGTTGGGGTAGCTGCTATTCCAGTTTCTGCTTTTTATGAACATCCTACAGAATCTGGTGTCATTCGGTTTTGCTTTGCCAAGCAAGAAAAAACATTAGCGAATGCCTTAGAGCGCTTACAACAACTATAGAAAATGGAAGATGCAATGAAAAAACAGAAATTCAATTCAGATGTGATCGACGTCTACAGTTGGCCTACCCCCAATGGGCATAAAGTTCATATCATGCTTGAGGAATGTGGCTATAGACTCAATCAAGACTGGCTTGCACACCCAATTAATATTGGGTCGGGCGATCAATTTGCTGCTGATTTTTTAAAAATCAGTCCGAATAATAAAATCCCCGCGCTGGTTGATCCCAATGGGCCTGATGGAAAACCAATCAGTATTTTTGAATCTGGAGCCATTCTCTTATATCTTGCAGCAAAAACTGGCAAATTCTTACCCACCTCTACTCGCGGAAAATATGAAGTGCTCCAATGGCTCATGTTCCAAATGGGTGGTCTAGGACCCATGCTGGGTCAGAACCACCATTTTCGGATCTATGCCCCTGAAAAAATTGACTACGCTGTCAATCGCTATACCAATGAGGCAAAGCGCTTATATGGCGTCCTAGATACGCAACTGAAACATAATCCCTATATTGCTGGCAAAACCTATTCGATTGCAGATATGGCCATTTTTCCTTGGACTCGCAACTGGAAAAATCAAGGAATGAATTTAGATGAATATCCACATTTTAAAAAATGGTTTGAGCAGATTGGTGATCGACCTGCGGTAAAGCGGGGATGCGAAGTACTAACTGCGCTACGTAAACCCTTGCATGATGACAAAGCAAGAGAACAACTGTTTGGCTCAACTCAGTATCAAAAAAGGAAATGAAATGAAGATTCAATCAGTCGGTGTGATCGGTGCAGGTACTATGGGTAATGGCATTGCACAAGTATGCGCTGTTGCTGGTCTTGATGTCGTTATGGTTGATATTAATGAAGCAGCCGTGACACGCGGCCTTGATC
>Ga0114975_10000938_pt1 | contig 21313 bp, 28 predicted proteins | sample S_130626_EF_Meta_FD_87031 | JGI IMG/M metagenome (GOLD analysis project Ga0114975, IMG submission 87031) | Freshwater microbial communities from Lake Simoncouche, Canada to study carbon cycling - S_130626_EF_MetaG | ecosystem: Environmental > Aquatic > Freshwater > Lake | place: Lake...
CAACACTAAATCCGTATAGGTACTTGGAATAGAACTAAAGGTAACTGAGGCTGCCGTTGAGCCAAGAGTATTTGTAGCAATCGGAGTGTATGTTGATGTTGGCATTTGTTACCCCTTAATTCCGTATAGTGCGAATGATGAATCGGAAGAAAAAGAGTAACCAGTATTGTCAAAGTCATAAAGTGAAATCGAAGTTACTGCACTTGTGGATTGCCATAAGCCAGAGTTGAGCGCAACTGTTCCTGATCCATTGCCATCCATACCTGAAAGTGTACGAGTGGTCTTATACTTATTTGTGTCTTTGTAATCTAAAATATCAATAACTAAAACACCATAAACATTAGCTGTAAATGAGTTTCGAGGAATCATATCCCTGACAAGCATACCTGTTTGAGATGTACCAGAGGATGCGGTAGCGGATGCGCCTGTACCTGATAAGTAATGATAAGCATAGTTAGAACCAGAGTCCGAGTTTAATCTAAAACCTAAGTTATCTGTTCCGCTTGTGCCTGATGTAACACGAACTAATGCTCTTAATTGTAGATGCGTATAAGTAGATGGGATACTACTAAAAGTAATTGTTGCAGACCCACCAGCACTGGTAGCAATAGATTCATAAGAGTTAGCAAGAGCATTAGGACTTGCTGAGCTGGCATAGATGCCAAGGATAGGAGACATTAAGCCAAGTCTCCAATCACTAGCCAGTTGTTAGCACTGGTCTGGATTGCAGATCCTGCGCTGTACTGGACGCGAGTCTTTGGAGTAGCAGCAGTAGCACCGATTGATGTCAACGTTGCACCAGATGCACCAGATACAGTTACCTGTCCTGCTCCAGTCTGAGCAAAGTTAAGTACAGTTCCTACTGGAAATGCTGTAGTTGCGTTAGTAGGAATTGTCAGTGCAATTGCTGAGGCGTTAGATAAGGTGACTACAGTGTTACCGCCATCTGATGCTGCAAAAGTATAAGTAGTACCAGTCTGAGCATTGATACCTACAGACCCTGTAAGTGTTGTGCCATTTATTACCGCTAGTGACATTACTGCTCCTGTCCAAATGCGCTAAAGGCGCAAGTTCCGTTAGTTGAATAAATAGTTACAACGTCGGTATTGGCAAGAGTGATACCGCACTGCCAGGTGTATTGACCATTACCAGGAACTGTCAAGCCATAGACTTGATAGTGCTGGTTAGCAAGTGTTGCACCTGCTGGACGTACCGCTACACGGATTGTGTCTGATGTAGATGAAGTGTTAGATACGTTGACTGTAGATACCACAGTGCCGTTTGCTACACCACAGGTGTATAACGTTGTAGCTGTAGCAGCGGTTGGATATGACTGCCCTAGTACTTTAAGTGTTGCCATTAGATCAAGTCCCCGATCACTGTGAAGTTATTGCTTGATGTGCAAACTATTGTGCAGGCGCTGTATCGGGCACGAAGGTTAGGCGCAGTAGATGTAGTACCAGTTGATGTAAGAACCGTGGTTCCATCGCTGACGATGCTGACCTGTCCTGCACCGATCTGCTGCAAGTTGATCTGCTGACCTGTAGTAAAGACACCATTAGGTACAGTTACTGTCACCGCGCTAGCGTTGTTGAGAGTAACTAACTTGTTAACATCGCCAGATACCAATGTGTATGTGGTACCAGTCTGAGCGTTAAAGGTGAGGTTAAGGCTAGTTGTAGGCGCTGCTGCCCATTTGAGTCCTGCAGTCTGTGTGCTATCTGCAGTCAAGACAAAGTCATTAGTTCCAACGTTTACCATTGATGTAGTACCGCTAGCAGATGCTGAGATCAGCTGTCCCTTAGCGGTAAAGGTTGTTGGCTGAATTGCTGTCTTAAAGAAGTTAAGGTCATCGCTAGTTAACACGTGGCGCACCGTCGCACCTGATGCGTGAGTGATACCAGTAGTACCGGCACGAGCACGGACGATTGTAAAGGTATCACCAGATACTCCAGTAATAAATACAATTTCTTCGTTAGTTGTATCAGGGTCAATTGCTACTGTGAACTGGTCGACGTTACCAGCTGCAAGTGTTACACCACCAAGTAGTGTTGTAGCAGTACCAGTAGCCACAACCATAGATGTCTGGGACGCATTAACACCACCGGATGTTAAAGTTGTTTCAACTGATGTTGAGGAATATAGGCGTGTCATTGTCTTTCCTTAGATGGTGTAGTGAACGCGGATTGGGAAACGATCTTGCAACTTGACTGACTCTTCTTGTAGACGTTGCTGGTAAAGAGCAAAGATATATTTAGATGCAGAGGCACCGGCAGTTGAAGGTAACTTAGTATCTGCTAGATCTGCTTCGGCTGAGGATAGGTTGATCCGACCCGTATCAATGTAACTGAGGAGTCTGTATGCAGCTCCAAGAGTAACAACATCTCTTGACGATTCCGGCAAGCCTGTAACAGTAGCAAAGTCATCACCGTTGTTAGTGAGATTATTTGGGATAATGGAATAATAGACTTGGACCGTACGACCAGGGACAATCTTGTCATAGATATTCACCGTCTTCGTAGTATTAAATGCTGATACGTTTGCCATACGGTCAATGCGCCAACGATTAGTTGGTAGCCACTCACGTGATGGCCCAGGTGTTTGCCAAGAAATAAACAGTACATCTCTAGCATCATCTGGTAATGGGTAAGCAATCTGTGCTGCGTTGTATGGGAATGTTGTAACTGCTACACCAAACAACTTTGGATACAGTGAGTTAATTGTATCGTTGAGTGCTTGCTGGATCATTGTTATTGGGAAAGTTGGAGTTAAGATTACCTGTGCGTTCTCAGCGTGTGGGCTAGGAGTAGTGCCCATATAGCCACGACCAAAGCCTGGCGCTACGTTAAGTGTTAAGTTCTGTCGATCAAAAGAGTTAACCCAGATAAGTTCATTATCAATCTGGACAATACCTTTAGCAAGGTTATCTGCTGAACCAATCTTAATGGTCAGCGCAGTTGCTGAGATGCCGCCAGATGTGGCGAGCCAAGTAATGCGGTCTTGACGAAGTGTGTAACCCTGCAGGTTACTTTGGACTTCGCTTACTAGTTGTCCCAGATTTGGCATCTATCTTGCTCCTATAGAACGTTACGTTGGTTTGTAATCTTTCATCATCAGGCGATATCTCTAACGCTTTGATTCCGTGCTCAAGTGCAGTTGGGTAATCACCCAGCTGCCAACTTGATACTGCTATTAGGTCGTGAGCCATATGAGTCCACGCCCAGTTTTCTGATAAGAAACCCATAGGTCTTTCAGTAAACTCCAGTGCCTTCTTTGCAATAAGCAAACACTCAGGCCATTGCTGTGTCTTGTAATAATGATGGGCTAGTCCTAATACAGATTCACGGTTAGCGTGCTCTTCTGTACCTTTCATCAGCCACTCTTCTGCCAGATTAGGTTCGCAAAAAGCCAGCGTTCTACACGCTGCACTGCGTTCTTCTGGGAAGATTGAGATAGTCAAGTATGCTTTAAGCATCTTGGCTGCTTCATCAAATCTTTTGTAGTAAAAGTATTCTCTACCTAAGTAGTAAGAGTTGCGAGCATCAGGGTTTTCTCTTACTGCCATCTCTAGCATCTCTAAGTACTGCGCTCTGGACTTAGATTTATCTTGGCGGTGATGGATTTCTAATCCCGTTATCTCGCCTTTGATCTCTTCACGCTCTGAGTCCCAGTGTGGCACTTCGTGGATAGGATACTTCCACCGTACATCTTTGCGTCTATGGATCTTAAACCCATTAAACTCTAGGTTCGCACTGCCATCTTCATTGAACGCTTCGATACGACGGTAGTATGGTCTATCGATACTAGGGTCAATCTTCTCTAGGGCTTCACGCCAACCAGGAGTTAACTCTTCATCCATATCCAGTGCAATGCAGTAATCTACATCAGCTGGTAGTAATGCTAGCGACGCGTTACGAGCATCGTCGAATCTAAATGGCGAAACAAAGATTTGGTAAACCTCAATGCCAAGACTTCGTGCAATCTCAACGGTTTTATCTGTTGATCCTGTGTCGGCAATGAGGAGATAGTCTGCGTCTTTACAAGACTCATACCATCGTTCAACGTGTTTCTCCTCATTAAGTGCAATCGTGTATACGGCTATCTTCATTTGTACCAACTCATATAATCAACATCTTCTAACATCAGATCTGAGTAACTTGGATACTGCTTGACCATTGGTGGCTTAGCAGCATATGATCTGTACTGGCGATGTAACAATCTATAAGCAACATCTATGTGCTCTGGGTAATCTCTACCTTGCTCTAGTGCAATCTCCTTGAACTCAGGATTTACACAGTAAGCGTGCAGTGATGATGTATCCATTGCTCTAACCATTATGTTATTGCAATGTTCACTGTTAAGTAATACTGCGCCTAGATAAAAAATGTGCCAGTCTTTAGGTAATAGTTCAACAAACTCAGTAAAGCGTTCATTGAAGCCTTCCATAAAGTAAGCGTCATCTTCTAGGATGAGCGTCTTACCTACTGAATCTTCTAACACTCGGATGTGGCTTTCTTTACAAGCCTGTATTGGATCTATACCCAATGCTTTAGCATCTACTGCGCTAAACCGTTCATAGGTAATACCCAACTCTTGCAGCTGGGCATCAACCTTTTCTAAACGATCTTTTCTACGGTCAAGGTTTATCACCACGACCTTATCAAAATACTCGTTGACTCTCATACGAGAAGTCTACATTCCACCTAGCATTAAAATGCCTGGGAGTGCTGTTGCATCTGCGCCTGTCGGTCCTGTAGGTCCTGTTGCTCCAGTACTTCCTGTCGCTCCAGTTGCTCCTGTAGCTCCCGCTGAACCTGTCGCTCCAGTCGGTCCAGTTGGCCCAATAGAGCCAGTAGCACCGGTGGGACCAGTAGGGCCAGTAGCACCACTAGCACCGGTAGCACCTGTTGAACCTGTTGCACCCGTTGCTCCTGTCGCTCCTTGAGGCCCTGTAGGGCCTGTGGCCCCTGCTGGGCCAGTTGGACCTGTAGGTCCAGGGACTGTGCTATCAGCGCCTGTAGGCCCTGTAGCACCCGTAGGACCTGTACTTCCTGTGGGACCTGTGCTACCAGTAGCACCAGTTGGTCCTGTTGGACCAATCAGTCCTGCAATACTAAAGTTCCAAGCATTATGTGAACCGCTACCTACTGCTGTATCAACAGTAATGATGATGGTTCCACCGCCAACATAGTTAGCAGGACCTTCCATATAGTAAGTTGGTGTATCAGTATGGATTGCTCTGACTCGGTCACCAGTAATAAAAGCACCAGCGTAGCTGCTAGTTAAAGTAAAAGTTTTAAGACCAGTACCAATAGTAATAGTTGAAGTAGAAGTTACTCCTGAGTATCCTGGCCCTGTTGCTCCAGTGGTTCCAGTTGCACCCGTGGCACCCGTTGGTCCAGTAGGTCCTTGACTTCCTGTAGGACCAGTTGGTCCTGTGCTACCAGTTGCTCCCGTTGAACCCGTAGCGCCTGTAGATCCTGTGGCTCCTTGGGGACCTGTCGGTCCTGTACTTCCCGTAGGTCCTGTAGATCCGGTATTTCCAGTTGGTCCAGTTGAGCCAGTAGATCCTTGAGGTCCAGTTGGTCCAGTCGCTCCCGTTGAGCCTGTGCTTCCAGTAGGACCTGTAGGTCCAGTCGATCCTTGTGCACCTGTTGCTCCTGTCGCGCCTGTGGCACCAGTGGCGCCAGTACTTCCTGTTGGACCTTGCGAACCAGTAGCACCTGTGGCGCCAGTGGAGCCCTGAGGGCCGGTAGGTCCTGCTGGACCGGTAGGGCCTGTGTTACCAGGTGCTCCCTGTGGTCCTTGATCTGCTGAGAAAACTACAGATGTCTGCGGTTGAGCAGATTCAATAATTACGATTGTCTCTGGCATTAAACCGTTACCCCCGCAGTTACTAGGAACTTACCTTCTAAAAGTCTTGTTGTTACTGAGCCTGAGTAGAACACAAAGTCGTAAACATAAGACTCTGCAAATATGTCAGTCTCTGTTGCAGTAAAAGTTACTGTGACAACTGATGTTGATGTGTTAATAGAAATCTTACCGTTGGCAGTTGTAGCCAACAATGTTGTTGTAGTAGATCCAGTAAATGGGCGCACAGTCATAGTCGCTGTGTAATTGGTTAAGTTCCAATTAGTGCCATCTGTTTGTGGACGAAAAGCAAATGTAAATGTTGTAGCCTGTGGGCATACGAGGTTATAGGTTGCTGTCATTACGTAAGCACCTCACGCAATGCTGCTGCTGGTTCTAGCTGAGTTGTGCTAGCAATCTTGTTGCAGATACCAGCAATGTCTAGCCATACAGCAGGTGATGTCAAACCACCGATTAGGTTAAGTACTCCTACTGTATCTGTAGTTGAACCTAACGCTACGCTTCTTGCTGCAGCCCACGCTCTGGCTGCCGCTGCCTGGTCAAGATAGGCAGAGATAGCAGGGTAGGTGCCCCCGTTTGCGAGACGATTTAATTCGTCGTTTAATGTTGAACCTGCAATACCTAGTGGCACCTACGCTACCTCACTTCTTCTTGTTCTTATTGCGAGCAGATATTGCTGCCGCTTTCTTTTTAGCATCTGTTTTACTAGATGCGCCCCACGCTTGTAAAGATAAAAGCAAACGAGTTGGATCTCCATTAGGCTTGTGCTCAGGACCTGGAGCGTTACCCATACGAGCAAGGAAACTTGCTCTACGTGGATTATCACCAGACTTAACTGGTGGCTTTAAGTTACTGCCCTGTGCTTTAGCACTAGCGCGTCCCTTTTCATTCAAGCCACCCTTTGGGTTCTGTCCTTCTTTGCGTTGCCAAGCTGGAGTCTTTGCCATTGTTAGCCCATCTTCTTCTTCATACCCTTAACCTTTTTCAGATTAGGGTTAGCTTTGACTGCTGCCTTCGAGGCTTTCCTCGCACCTGCAGCAAGAATTGCACTCGCACTTTCCTTGGAGACACCTTGCTTGGCAGCAATTTTCTTTGCCACTGCCTTGAATCCTGGGTGTGCTTTCTTCATTATTCAATCTCAGATTTCTCTGTGAGTTCGTTGATGTATCCCATCTCGTTCTTAGGAGCACCCGTCTCAATGTCATCGTATGTTGCATAACCGCAACCACATACAGCGCACATTATTTGCTCACGCTTTTCTTACCAGCAACAAAAGTTGCCTTTGATCCGACTGCTACTGGTACTCCACCCATAGGCATTGAAGCAGGAATACCAGAAGTGGATCCCATTCCGTAGCCCTTGTCATTGGTAGACTCAGCACTGTTTCCTTTATCTGTGTTCATTCTTGCTCCTTGTTATATGTTGTTGCCATTGAAGGCAACGCCTGTGTCGTTACTTAGTCTTACTGCTGCTTGTATATCTTTTGTCTTTGTAGAGATAGGTTCAATTCCCTGGCGTGTAGCCTCAAAGTATGAACCTAATTCTTTATCGTGTTGCTTAGCTGACATAACACCATCGTGTCTTGCATCTCCTACAGATAACTGTAGATCTCCTACCTTGCAACCAAAGCAACCTTCTACATATTCTGGGTGCTTGGTGCGTCTGTGTAAACTCATACGATTAACTCCACGTAGGCTCCGTACCCTGCAGCAATAAGAACTGCTGCTTGGGCATCTGTAATTACTTGCTGATGACCACCAAGAACATACCAGTCTGCATCATATAGATCATCTTGGTATGGATACAGGGTTGTTGTAACTGTAGATCCATTGACAATAAAGGTTACACCGCGTGCAATATCTGTCAGATATGGATTGATCGCACCAGTGTAGGTACCACCGTTAATCTGACGCGCAGCAAGGCGTGAGTACTTATCAGGCCAAGATTTACCTGCGCCCCAAGTCTGGTACTCCCAAGGTGTTGTTGCTTGATATGGCATTAGTTCTCCTTAGTGAACTGACTCAGTGACAGGAGTTGCCTCCTGCCACCGCGTTAATCAACTAAATGATTATCCGTTTGTTGCAGATGTTGCGATCTGGTATAGCGCAGATGTACGCAATAGGTTGAAGCCACCGAAGTAGTACCAACCGATTGTGTGGTAACGACGCAACGCGTCGATCTGTGGACCGACAACTGTTGAGATGTCTTGTCCCTGTGCTTCTGCCAGTGCTTCGCGTCCTGCTACTACAGCCTTGTACACGTTGACTGCAGGTGATGAAGCGTTAGCTGCGAAAGGCACACGAGGTGTCTCTACAACAAACGCACCTTCAATTACGCCAACTGCACCAGCCACGAATGGTGTGCGGTCTACGTACTGTGTAAGTGACTGGAATCCACCTGTACCAGTTTCAGCGCGAAGATCGGCTGTCTGACGTGGGTGTAGGTATGCAGCATATAGTTCGCCGATACGAGGCAATGCCTTGTTTGTACGAAGTTCTGTTACTGCTTCACGGATGTCTGAGACACGGATTGTTGCTGCTGATGTGATTGTGTTGTATGAAGTTGCTGTGTTTCCACCGTAAATAATGTTAGTACCTGAAGTAAGAACTGAAGCAACTACAGCATCAATTGAGTCTGCAGCGTTGTATGCGATGATGTCAGCTAGAGCTGAATCAACATCGTTGAATGAAGTTAGGTTTAACTTCTTTGTTGTTGTTACGGCTGAGCCGTATTCTTGTAGTGTTACTGTAATCTGATTTGGATTACCTAGTGCAATAGAAGATACATCTGATGCTTCTGTCAAAGTCGTTGTCGCTTGTGCGAGGTCAGAATAGATTGAGAATACAACTGATGAACCTGGCATTGCTTGCTGTACTGGCTTAACGTCAGCAAGAGCACGCATCACTGGGATGCTACGTAGTGCCATACGAACGTACTGATCGTACGCTGTCTGTACTAGATTGCTAATTGCAGATGTGCCGGTCAGCGTACCTGATGGAATTGCCATTTAGGATGTGCCTTTCGGTTAGTTGGTTTAGAGTCCAGACATCCGGATGACTTCGTCAAGCTCCTCTTTCGAGTTAGCAGACATTAGTTTCCGCAAAATATCATCTGACGAATCAGGCGTTTGGGCCTGACTAGTAACGTTATTCATACGGTTATATGCTGCAGCTTGCGCTGGGTCTACGGTGTTCTGGTTGGATTCAGTAACTTGAAATCCGAAAACGTCTCCATTTTCATCAAGCCACTTAGACAAAGACTCCTCAGTTGGGTCAATGTCCGATGGAATGAACTTTGCAATTTTGCTATTCACTCCGCGAGCTTCGAGGGTGTCTTTGATCGCTCGTTCTCTTTGTGCTTTGGATATGTCACCGAACTGAGCTTTCAGTTCAGCGAGTTCTTTATCCTTTTGCTTGTTTGCTTTACGCAATTGTTTGACGAGATCATTCCCGCTATCACTTGTAGTGATATCGTCTTCGTCATCCTCGTAGTCGAAATTGGACATAGTCCATCTCCCATTCATTTTGTAGTTGTCGCAAGCCTCATCCAGTTCTGGGGATCATCTGTATGGCTCTTGCTACTGGTTTTTTACTCTCCATTGGACCAGTCATCCCAATGGCAGGCTTTATTTAGTACAGGCCAGCTTGACCTTGCATTGCTCCGTACATTGATTTATCTCTACCAAGTGCACCTACTCCAGATGAACCACTAAATGCTGCGGTTTCTAATCCAGTAAGTTTCTTACGCTTTGCTGCAGCTTGTGCACCACCTGAAAGGTTAAGTGCTTCTGCTTCTGCTGATCCTTGGTTGTATGTACCTTGTCCATAGATATCAGCAAGTTGAGTTCCACGTTCTGCTGCTTGTGAAATAAACGGTGCTGCTTGTGCATACTGGCCTTGTGTAACTCCAGCCTTAGCAAGTGCTTCTGCCGCTGCTACACCGGTATTTAATCCTGCTCCATATTGGGTTCCACCAATTTCAGCAGCTGTTACCTTACGTTTAATCATATCTCTTGCATTTGTAGGATCAAGAACATAAGCAAGAATATCGCCATTATTAATATCTGGATAAAATTCTTTAAGTGCTTTAAGTACATTTGGGTCGGCGTTAATAACCCGAGATTGTGCTGTAGCAATACGATCTTCTAATTCCACGTTGTCTACATCATTAGCAATTAACTTGTTAAATCCTGCTTGAGTTCCAATTGAATCTTTTGAATAATAACTAGCAGGAAGACCGTAGTTACGCATAACATTCTGGTACTGGTCTTCTAGTGCAATATACTCAGCGGGTTTTAGTGCACCAAGTCCTGCTTTAATACGGTCTGCATTTGCGGAAAAACGTTTTTGATAAGCAGGTGTATTTTGCAATTGAATAGAAAACTCTGATGGATCAAAGGTATTATCAATCAAATAGTTTTTAATATCAGATACCAAAAATCCTAAACCATATTTATTAAACTGATCGTAAAGGGTATTGTATGCAGATATTCGGTCTGCTTTTTTTTGATCTGCAGCAGTAGTATCTAAAGGATTGCCAGTTGTAGTACCAGTTGTAGTACCAGTTGTAGTACCAGTCGAGCCACCAGTACTGGTTACTGTACCGTCTTTTGCTACAGTGACAGTTGATCCGTCACTATACTCATTGACAATTGACCCACTAGAATCTTTTGTTTGATTAACTAAAGTTTTAACAGGTCCAGCAGATCTAGCACCAGGCATAGTTCCTGGTTCTGCTCCAACTTGCACACCTGTTAAAGACTTATCAAAACCATACTGTTGTAGAAGTTCAGGAGTATTATCATAAATACTAGTAGCGTTAGCTTCTGGTGGATTTGGATTGTCTTTATTGACAAGCATAGAAGCGTAAAGATTTCTTTGGATTGCATCAAATTCTTGCTGTTGAGCATAACTCGATGATGCGTAATTAGGGCGTAATTCTTCAACGCGCTTCATTGCCTCTTGCTTTTGTGCCCAGTTTAATACTTTTCCACCACCGTAAGGTGACATACCTGCCTGTGCTAAAGAAGTATTAGCACCATATTGTTGACGGTATGCTTCTTCTTCTTTTGCTGTTGGGTTGGTATAACTAAGAGTAGTTGTGCCATCAGGATTTTTAATACTATAAACAGGACGACTTGTCTTTAGTAACTGTTCAGCAGTTTTACTTAGTCTATTAGACTCATCCATCTCTTCAGAAGTTAAGCCACCCTTAAATTCTTTACCAGCATCAGGTCCAATACCAAGGGTACCAACTCTAGATTTTTCTGCTAAATAATTTAAGCGGTTCATTACTGAGATTACATCGTTTGGGTTTACTTCAGAAGCAGAAGTAGATCTACCTATTCCTAGGTTGATTAAAAAATCAGACTCAGCTTGCTCTTTTGGCGTAAGTTTTACACCTTGTGTTGCTTTTCCTTTTAGGAACTCATACCGATTTGTATTGTAAGTTTTAGTCCATTGCAATTCTGCTGGAGAAAGCAAACCCTGTGCTGCTTTACCTTTAAGGTATTCATTATATTCTGCTGCTGCAGCACTATTCAAATTTGTTGGTGCGGTTTTGAACTTGTCTTCTAAATTAGCCATTTGTTTACCCCATAAATCCAAAGTCTTGAAGGACTTGCTTAGTAGCATTTGCTACTTCGCTGTGTGCTGCATCTGTGTACTGCCAACGATCATCTTTGCGTAACTGCTTGCGTAGTTCTGAAAGGCTTATGTTACCAGCCAAAGCGTTTTGAATGTGCTTATCTGTAACATCAATTGATGTATAAGGAACATCAAGCACATCTGCAATAGTTGCTCGGTATGGGCTAACAATATCTGTTACATCTTGACCTTGGTCAATTAACTTCTTAGCCCAGTCTGGCATAGCAGTCTTTGCATAGTTACGGATCTTTTGAGTATAGTCATTGATATCAGCACCAGTTTGAAGATCTTTAATTACTTCATCCATAGTGTCAAAGCCAAGGACCTTTGGAAGTAATGACATAGATACACCATTACGAGTTGCTGTTTGAAGTAAAGAATTGTAACTATTGGCTTGTGTACCACCAGTTTTGCCTGCTTCAAACTTACCACCCTTGAGAGCATTATCAAGGATTGTTGCATCATCAATACCTTTGAGGTAATAGTCTGCTAGTTCAGTATCAGTAAGGTTTGATCCTTGTTGTTTAAGATTTTTCTTAATGCCAATAAGCCAACTGTTAAGACGTTCTTTATAGACATCAGACTTTTGAACTTTTAATATATAACGATTACGAGCATCATCATCTAATTGAGCAAACTTAGTCTTGTTAAGAAGATCAAGTGCTTCGGTTGTTTTCTTTGCTTTGAAAAGAGCAAATACGGCATTTAATTCATCGGCATAAATAGATACTTTTTTATCAAGAAGAGCTTCACCAATACCAAAATTACCAGCACTACCCAAAGCAGCAAGAGCATCGGCATCTGTTACAGCAGTATCTGCTGCGGTTACTGGTCGCCCAGCAGGATATTTAACATCAAATGCTTCTTTTGCTTTCATACGTTGAGCGCCTGTTAATAGGTCAAGGGCTGCAAGGTCTGCATCATATGCAGTCTGTTCAGGCGTATTAGCCATTTGCGCCTCCTAATGCCTTGAACATCCAATCAGTAAAACCAACACGCTCTTGGCGTGCAACAGCTTCTGGTGCTGCTTTGCGGATAGCTTGTTCTGCTACAGCAGATGCTTTTTCTTGAGAAAAACTTGGTGTTGTTATTGACTTGCTTTCCAACTTACCGGTCTTAGCGTTCTTAACTTCTTTAGTAGTTGTAACAGTTCCAGTGTTAATCATATTAGTAATAGAATTTTGAAGATCCTTGTACCACTGAGCTTTCTTGTCTTCTTCTGTAATACCTTGACCACGAACAGTCTGAGATACATCATCAACAATCTTCTGGCGATCTGCTTCTGTGTACTGGTAGATCTGACGCTGTGGCAAGTTCTTTGCTGCATCAGTTGTATCTTGTCCAAAGCCACCAGCACGTAGCTGACTCATATAGACATATGGATCTATCTGTGCTGTTGAGGCACCAATAACTACTTGCTGCCAAGCAGACTGGACACTGCCAATGCTTTTAACAGTTTTGCCAATAAGACCATTTGCAATTAAAGCACTACGAATCTTTGCTAAGTTTTTTGGCTGACGAGCACCAAGAATTAAATCACCAATAGTTTTTGTTGTTCCATCTGATAATGGTACAAATCCCATACCTGAAACTTGCTGACCGCTTACTGGATCAACGAACGCACTTTGGAGGTCAGAACCATAAGAACCAGCACCAAAGCCAGTAGTAGTTCTTTCCTTGCTTTTTAATTCAGCTAAGTGCTGATTAGGTGTGTCTGCCATTTTATCCCAACTTCATAAATACGCTGTTGATTACTGAACTTAAACGAGGATCGCTTTCCTTCAAACGAAGAAGGTAGTTTTCCCAATTCTGGGTTTCAATAGTTGAAGGACCGCCTTGAATGTTTAGCATTGTGTACTGAGACATAATAGCTTGATGCTTGTTATAGTCGTTGATAAGCGCCTTGACTGATCGTGATTGCTCAGTATCTGGTGCAAGGTCAGAAGCAAAGATTTTTGTCAACTGGTTGAAAGCGTTCTTAGCCATTACACGGCCTTCGTTAGATGTGTAATCTGCATACCATACTGGGTACAGATTTGCCATCTTCTTCATAATGCCAGACCAACGCTGAGTTTCAACACCCTTTGAATAAGTATCGTAGTTAGCCTCTGCTTGGTTTAATGCAGCAACGTGTTGCTTAATTTCACCAGACATCAACTGATCGCCTTGTGCTACATAGAAAGCCTTGAGCATTTCTTCTGGAGTTCTACGTGTACGCAAATGCGCTTTCATTAAATCGTTATAGATTGTTAAATCTGATTCGTTCTTAATGTTATCTTGTGGTAACAAGAACATTGCACCTGTTGCTACTTGAGACTTAGAACCAAACAACTGTGGGTTTGAATCTAGGAAATCTACAGTTGACTGGATATAAGGATACTTAGCACCAGGCACGTTAGATACGCTCTTTGCTACAGTGTAAGAAATTGCTCGGTCACCGTGGTTACCAAGGAACTCAAGCATTGCATCTGCGTAGTTACCCTTTGACTTTACTAACTTCCAGAACTCGTCACGGAATCCTGCATCTTCTTGAGCAACCTGTGGTGCTAGTGGTGATGTTAGGTTAAGGAAAGTCTTGAGCAATAGCACTGAGCGTGCATTGTTCTGAATACGATCAACAAAGGCTTGACGCTCCATTGGACCAGAGTCTGGTCCTGGTACCTGATTATGGTAATAAGCTGCAGCCAAAGCTGTTGCTGTTGCATTAGCCATCTGACCTGTAAGGTCAATTGGAGTCAATGCAGCAAGTGCAGTCTTTGCCCAACTTGCAGGTACTAAAGTATCAATCACACCACGCTGGTATGAAATTTCTCCAATAGTTCCCTTGACAATTGATTGTGTTGCTGGGAACCAATCTGAAACTATATTTGCTGATATTGCAAAAATAGGTGACGCACCTGGCATTGTTAGTTCTGGAAGAACTGTTTTAAGAGAGATCAAAGAACCACGAGCACTGATAGGCAATCCTGAAACCATTGGCACGCCATAAGCTGCTAATGCACCTTGTGCTGCTTCTCCCCAGGCACCAACAAATGGAAGGTTGATGTAACGGTTTCCATTTTCATCTGATGTAACAAAAGCTGGATCATTAAGACCGTGCTCTGAAATCTGGTAGTAACGAAGCGCACGTGAGAACAATGGAGACGCAACACTTGTGTCTTTCATTGCATTGTAAGCACGCTTGAGAGCCTGCTCCTGTGCAAAGTAAAACGGTAAGAAGTTACGTGCTAGTTGTGAGAACTGGCTACGTAGCGCAGTATTGTGAATCTGTGGCAACATTGAATATGTTGCTTGAGTCTGTGCAATACGCAGGGCTTGATCTTCTAGCATTGTTCCTGCTGCTACACGTGGAGCAAGGCGAGTATAAGCGTCTGCTACGTGCATTAGGTACAAAGGTTCACGTGCTAGACCATTAACAATTGGATCAATAACTTTCTTAAATCCAAATGAAGTAATAGAATTTACAAGGTCTTTGCGTGGGATGTATTGTTCTAGTACAGGTCCAGGAACTGCTGCTGGCACTGAGCGAGGAAAACTATCTGTCAATTCTTTGACAGCATTGTAATCAGACTCAATACCCTTTGCAATGTTCTTTGCTAATCCTTCGTGGAAGGTACCATCTTTACCAACAACCATACCAAGTACTGAATCAACACGATCTTGTGCAAAGATCTTTAGATCTCCGTCGCTAGATGCGTTAGCCCAACGTGAGATTGACTTCTTTTCTTTGTCATATCCCTTGTACTTGCCAGTCATACTGTCAAGCATACGCTTGTATTCTTTGTTAATAAGGTCATCACGGAATGACATAAACTTGTCATACGCTGCCATCTTATCGATGTTGTCATCAATTTGAAACTTGTTAAGATCAATATACTTCTTAAAGTCAGCTATTAAATCAGAAGCAATGTTACGTGCTCCTACTTCTTTTGAAGCCTTATTAAGATTAGTTACAAGAGTTGGAGTGTAATAAGTGCTTGATGACTCATAAGTTGTGTACTCACCCATATCTCTAAAGATTGGTGAACTCTTCTGAATCTGGAAGTAATAATGTGCCGCACTCTTCATTCCATATGAAGTTGCTGCGTCATAACCGTGACCAGTCTGAACTGCTTCTGACAAGAAGTGACCATTATTAGTTAGAATCAAACGCTGTGCTAATTCCATTTGATCTGCTGCTGTCATCTTTGCAGCAAACTCAAGGCCACGCTTCTTAGCTTCCAAGAAAGCTGGGTATGCGTTGTTAATAGTACTTGGATCAATACCATACTTGATACCCAAAGCAGACATTGTTGCTGCAAGGATGTGACGCTTCTCCTGTGGAATTATTTCATAGTTAGCCTTAGCTGCTGCAACACCTAGCTTGGCTTGGAATGTACCCATTACGCCATAACGTGCCACAGTTGGCAATAGTTCTGCTGCTGCTACACGCAAACCAAATCCTGCTGTAGCAAGTGCTAGAGGCTTAAAAATTTTGTTGGTGTATCTGTTGGCTGTAAACTCATCTAATTTACCTACGTACTTTGAGTACTTACCAGCATCACGCATAGCAGTTTTGACTGCATAAAAGTCTGGGATGTCAAACATATCGGAAGCCTGATGGTTCCAGATAGCGCCAACCTTTGGACCTTGTGTAGTTGCGTACTGACCTAGTGGATTACCTAGAGCATCAGTACCGTAAACCTGAGATCCAACTAAAGCATCATCAATCTTATTGATTTCATCGTAAACCTTCTTAACAAGGATATTGTCATCAGGAATACCTGCTGCCTTAAATGTTTCAAACAAAGCGTGGTTCTTAATGCTACGTGCTAAACCTTTATCACCAATAGCAACTGCTTCTGCATACTTACCAGCAAGTTCCTTTGCTGCAGAGTTACCCATACCAAAGCGTGCAATACGGTAAACAACTGTTGCTGAATCATTAGCGTTCCAACGGAACTTAGTAAGAGATAACTTACCAGTTTCCTGATCTACGCTGTATGGCATATAACCAGTAAATGTCTGATAAATACGTGAGGCTTTTTGCTTTACGCTACGAGCATCGTACTCAGGGTTTTTCATACGCTGTCCTGCAGCGTCAAAGATATATCTAGGTACAGCTGCATTTTGCAACGCATCTACTACCTTAGTCTTATCTAGGCTAGCACGAAGCAAAGTACGTGAAGGCACCATTGCTTGTCCAGCGAGTGTTCCTTCTAGTTCACCAAAGTATAAAGATGTTTTTAAGAATTGATGAATCTCATCTGGGTTAGTCATCTTGCCTAAGCGACCTGCAGCAGCTGCTCCAAGTTGTGGATACTTGAGTGCAATCTCACCAGCATTTGACTTTGCAATGTCATCTAATGCACGGTTGTAAGTACGAGCAACAGAGTTAAAAACTCCGTTACCCTTTTTAAGTGCATCCATTTGCTCAGATACCAAAGGTACGCGTGAACGTTCAAAGACAAACTGACGAACGCCAGGGACTGTATCCATAATTGGATACTTCAACTGAACTTCACCGGCAGCATCTAATTTAGATAGTTTGCCAGCTTTCATCAAAGCGCCAAACTTACCAATAACCATTAAAGGATCTGTATTGATATCAAAAGCAAGATCACCAATACCGGAGATTGCCTTACCTACACCTTTATCAGTTCCGTGAAAAGATTTGTACGCTGAGTTCCAGCCAACTGCTTTAGATGATTCTGCTAGTGCATTTGAAAAGTCACGTCCTGCAGAAACTTTGTAATTCTCATCATTACTCTTTTTGAAAGAGTCGCTATAAGTTGCAGCCCAAGGACCAATAGTAGCCAATTTACGAAGGCCACCTGCTGCAATATCTGCACCAACAACCGTTCCTACTGGACCACCAAGAAATGTACCTGCAACGCCGCCACCAATAACACCTAGCGTGACTGCAAAGCCTGGAAGAAAACCGTGGTCAACATAGACAGAGTGAGTAAACTTGTAAGACTTTTGAATTTCTTTTAGTGGCTTGCCTAGCCATTCAAGTCCAGTAATTGCAGGGTTAGCAACTTTTGCCCAAAAAGAAGAACTACCTTCTTCTGCTCCGTGGTCGTTAATAGCATCTTGTACTGCTACGCCTTTTGAGGCATAGGAAAGTACTGACGACATAGCAGCAGGGTTGCCTGATTTGTAAGCATCGCTTGCAAGACCTGGGTTACTTGCTAACTGAGGTGTTACCCAGTCATCCCAAAAACTATTTTTTTGGCCCAAGTTAGAATCCTTGCTGTATGCGCTGCGCCAAATACTTCATTGTTGGAGATGCGTTTGGATTGGCAGCAAGTTGATTAAAAAGTTGATATGCGTCTTGATATTCAGCAGGAGTATTATCTCGCATCATTAATGCTTCTGATCCTGCGCCTGGGCCAATATCTACACCGTTTGTAATAGGAACATCAGGACGTGCAGTTGGATCAAATAATCCTCCAGATGCGCCTTGTGTGCCACCTTGTGCTGCATTAGCACGATCTAAGTTACGACGAAACGTTGATGGTGCTTCTGGCTGCACACCTGGAGTTGTAGCTAATGGAGCACCAGACATCTCTTGCTGCATCTGTACACCTTGACCATATTGATCTGGCTTGTATTGCAAATCTGTACGCTTGGAAAATGCACCAGGACCTGATACACCCTGCATTGGGTTCGTGCGATCTTCAATCGCCATTTGTATCCTCCTGAATAGTTTCTAAATCTTGTGCGAAGTCATCCCAAATCTTATTAACTTTGGTTTCGCGGTTTGAATGATAAATTGATAATTCCATTAAAGACTCTGCAAGGTTCGTAATCACTTGACAGATATTGTAAATAAACTCTGCAACTATAACTAACGCATCAGTAGGACGTACTGGACGTGGCACTTCATCATTACGATTGTTCACGCCCAGTACTCCTGACTAATAATTACTTAGACTTCTTAACCATCTTGCCTGGCTTTGCAGCTCCAGCAAAAGGCATCTTAACGTCGCCGCCTGTTACCTTGGCTCCTGCTCCTGATGCGCCGTGAATTGGCTTTGACATAGGTGCTGGTGCTTGTGATCCTTTATTCATATTTCACCTCCCTAGAAGTTATGCTGCGCCGCCGATTGATGCGAGCAATGATGCAATATCTGGTCTTCCTTGTGGTGGACCGCCTTGTGGACCGCCAGCAGCAGGGGCTGCACCGCCAGGTTGTTCCATACTTGGCTGCAAGGCAGAGGCGGGAGCCATACCTGCTACTGGAGGTTGCATACCCATTTCTGGATTTGCAGGCTGTGGCTCAGGCGCAAACGCCTTCTCCACAACATTTTCTATTGTCAATCCCTTTTGACGTCCCTTAATCATTTCTGCAAATGATCCTAGGATCTTAGAAGGGTCTTGTCCTTGTGCAATCATCTGTGGGATTGCTAAAGCAGTTTGTCCGATAGCTGCACGAAGAGCATCGCGCATCTCTTCAATGTCAACCTTCTGCTCTTCCTGAGTTACGTTGATTTCAATAGGAAGTTCACGACGTACATAGTCACGTGAAATAAGTTTATCTGAGCGCATCTGTAGCAAAGCTACTGTTGCGTTGTTTGGATTCATACCAGACATAATTCCGTAGCGAACATCTACAGTGTAATCACCGTTGATTGCCTTGGCTGGTACATACTTCATTGTGTAAGGAGTACCGTCATCGACGCCACGGATTTCCTTGAGCTTGTTACCAAAGATTTTTTCGTCAGTCTTAAAGCAAAGTGCAATGAGTTCAACAAACATATGTGCAAACTGTGCTTGTGCTGCCTTGATCTGTGTATCAAAACCAGCCTGTAGTGCTTGTACACCACGACCTGTAACGATAGAAGCGTCTGTGTTACCGCCGCGAGTCTCAGGGTAGCGAGCACCGGTACGTAGTTCACGCTCTAGTACACCAGATTCAGCAAAGATGCCAGGTGGTAGATCTAGTGGAACACGACGGATGTTCTGTGGTTGGGATGAACGCATAATAGAATCTGGTCCAAGGGCCAGTTCTTGTACATCCTGTGGAATAGCAATAGGTGCTTGAATAGATTTCTCAGCAGCTTGAACTTGTAGCACTGCAAAGCGTGCACGAGCAAGTTGTACACCGAGCACGTCATCATACTGACCACGTGCTTCACCATCAATAGATGGGCGCATTGAAACGCGAACCATACATTCACCGATTGGGTTTGGTGTATTAGATAGAACTAGATCTTTACGCTCTGGTAAGTAGATCATATCTTGGTCTTTGTCGTGGTAACGAACTAAAGATAGATATGGAGAACCTGGTGTGTATTGGTTTCTACCTACGATATCTTCATAGAACTCTGGGTACATAGATGCCAATGTCTGTGCATCCATACCAACAATCTGTGTTAGAGATAAGCAACGACCAAAGCGGTCAATCTCTGGGTATGAACCAAATGGGTTAAGCATCTTCATAATTGGGTTGTTGTTCTCGTAATCGAGTTCAACGCGACCAATCAACATACCGTAAGTGTTGTACCAATCTGCACCTACGTACATTTGTGTACCTAGTTCAGAGCGATCTACATAATAGTTTGCAATGCGTGTACGAGTATCTGCTGCTTTGCGAGCAGAATCAGACACCATATTAGAAGCAGTACAGTTAAAAGATGGAAGTGGTGCCATTGATTCAGCAAGATCACGAGCAGAGACGTCGATGATATTTGCGACGAGAGGCTTTGGATATTCCTCTGAGAACATAGCAGGGTAAACCTTGCTGATGTCTCCCTGACGCACTGAAAGGACGTCACGCATACGACCATCACGCGCTGCGTATTTGGTCTGTAAACGAGATACCTTAGCGGTGACCTCTTTGATTGTTAGCAATTGTATTCCTTAAATTAGTTTGTGTAGCCGTTATTGTGCGAGCTTGGGCCATACTTCTTTTTAGCTGCCTTGTCTGCTCCAACTGCTGGACGACGTGTTGGCATTGCAGGTGACTTAGGCATAGGAGTTGTTTTTGCAGGAGCCTTTGGCTTTGCAGTTGGCTTCATTGCTGGCTTCTTAGGTGCCATAGCCATTAGTACATTAGTCCTTCGACTTTAGTAGGCCATTCAACCTTGTCAGTTGCTAGAGCCTGTGCCTTACCAGCTGAGTACTTAGCGTCAACTGATGGGTTTTGCTGTGGTGTCTTTACAGCACCCTTGTCAATGTATTCTTCTTCGCCTTCGGCGTTTGTCTTAAATCCAGGTGTGATAGCCATTAGCACTTACACGCTTTGTCTGACTTACCGCACTTACGACACTTCATAGGCTTTTTAATTGCCATTGGCTTCTTTGTTGCCATTGCTATCTCCTTAGATGAATGTTTTGTTTTGTTCTGCCAACATCTCATCGATGTTAACAACAATTCTTTTCCCTTGTTCGTGACGGGATAAGAAAGGATTCTTTAAGTGGTGCGTTGCGTACTGACCGTAGTTGAGCATCTCACGTGCTCTGATCTCACAGAACCACAGCGCCATCACCATATCGGTCTTACCTTTAGTAGTTGGCGTCCACGTTACTAACTGCTCAATCAGAGACTTAACGTTTTCTGTTTGATCGCTAGGTAGGTGGATTAAGTTATCTCTATGGTGCTTACCATCTGGTTGTTTAGTACCAAACAGAGTTGCCATAGATGCCACACCGAAACCGGTATCCCACTTGTTGGAACCGGTATGGTGCTCACGAAGGATTACACCACGTGTTGCTAGGTGCTGACGGATACCTTCGTCCTGCGTTAAGAAAGCCTGAAAAGCGTTCTTTTCAATAATCCATTCAGACGGACCGTAAAGGGAAGTCCAGTTA
>Ga0114975_10000939_pt1 | contig 21312 bp, 19 predicted proteins | sample S_130626_EF_Meta_FD_87031 | JGI IMG/M metagenome (GOLD analysis project Ga0114975, IMG submission 87031) | Freshwater microbial communities from Lake Simoncouche, Canada to study carbon cycling - S_130626_EF_MetaG | ecosystem: Environmental > Aquatic > Freshwater > Lake | place: Lake...
GGGTGGCCATTACCCAATACTACTTTCCGAGCGTGCGCACGCAGGGGAGGGCTGACGTGCCCCGATTCGGTGAAGCCGTTAGCGACGAACGCCGCGGATGGCGGCTTGCTTCACTTCGGACATCGCCTTCGTGACCTCGATGCCACGGGGGCAGGCCTCGGAGCAGTTGAAGGTCGTGCGGCAACGCCAGACGCCTTCCTTGGAGTTGAGGATGTCGAGTCGAACCTGGGCTTCTTCGTCACGCGAGTCAAAGATGAAGCGGTGCGCCGCAACAATCGCTGCTGGGCCGAAGTACTGGCCGTCGGTCCAGAAGACCGGGCACGACGTTGTGCACGCCGCGCAGAGGATGCACTTGGTCGTGTCGTCGAAGCGCTCGCGCTGCTCGACCGACTGGAGGTGCTCCTTCTTGGGCTTGGCCGACGTTTGCAAGAACGGTTGAACTTCGCGGTACGCGGCGAAGAAGGGCTCCATGTCGACGATGAGATCTTTTTCGAGCGGAAGTCCCTTGATTGCCTCAACGTAAACGGGCTTCGAAATGTCGAGGTCCTTGATGAGGGTTTTGCAGGCCAGACGGTTGCGGCCGTTGATGCGCATCGCATCCGAACCGCAAATGCCGTGCGCGCACGAGCGACGGAACGACAGCGAGCCGTCCTGGTCCCACTTGATTTTGTGAAGCCCGTCGAGAACACGGTCGGTCGAGTACATTTCGACGTCGAAGTCTTGCCAGTGCGGCTCCGAGTCCGTCTCCGGGTTGAATCGACGAACGATGAAGGTCACAGTGAACGAATCAACCACTCCCAATTCACCCATTAGTACTTCCTCTCCATCGGCGGATAGTTGGTAATGACGACGGGCTTCCAACCGAGTGCAATGTCGTTACCCTTCTTGTACGCCATCGTGTGCTGCATGTAACCCTTGTCGTCGCGCTCGGGGAAGTCGTCGCGCATGTGCCCGCCGCGGCTCTCCTTGCGATTGCGGGCGGAGACGACGACAACCTCGGCGAGGTCAAGCAGGAAGCCGAGTTCAACCGCTTCGAGCAGGTCGGTGTTGAATCGCTGACCGCGGTCATGAATTCCGATTTTTTCGTAACGGACGCGCAGATCATGAATGACCTTCTGTGCGTGTCCCAGCGATTTCTCGGTCCGGAACACCTGCGCGTTGCGGTCCATTTCGACCTGGAGTTCCTTGCGGATTGCGGCGACGGATTCCTTGCCGTTGGCGGTGCGCGCCGAGTCGATGAGGTCCACCACGAATTGTTCCGCTGCTTTGGGTAATGCGGGGAGCTTCGCCTTCTTTGCGTAAGCCGCGGCGTTCTTGCCCGCGCGCTTTCCGAAGACGTTGATGTCCAGCAGCGAGTTTGTGCCCAGTCGGTTCGAGCCGTGAACGGACACGCACGCGCACTCGCCGGCTGCGTAGAGGCCGGGGATTACGGTCGTGTTGTCCAGCAAAACTTCCGCGTTGACGGTGGTGGGGATGCCGCCCATCGCGTAGTGCGCGGTCGGCATTACGGGGACCGGTTCGACGACGGGGTCGACACCGAGGTAGGTGCGGGCGAACTCGGTGATGTCGGGAAGTTTAGTTTCGAGAACTTCGGCGCCCAGGTGCGTGCAATCGAGCAGAACGTAGTCCTTGTTCGGTCCCGCCCCGCGTCCCTCCGCGACTTCTTGGACCATGCACCGCGAAATGATGTCGCGCGGCGCGAGGTCCTTGATGGTGGGGGCGTAGCGCTCCATGAATCGCTCTCCGCTGGCGTTGCGAAGGATTGCTCCTTCACCGCGGGCGCCCTCGGTGAGGAGAATGCCCAGTCCCGCAAGCCCGGTCGGGTGGAACTGGAAGAACTCCATGTCCTCGAGCGGGATGCCCTTGCGCCACGCGATGCCGACACCGTCACCGGTGAGTGTGTGAGCGTTCGACGTCGTCTTGTACATTTTGCCGAAGCCGCCCGTTGCAAAGATGACGGACTTCGAATTGAAAACGTGGATGTCACCGGTCGACAATTCGTAAGCGACGACACCGGCAGCGGTGGACTTGCCCTTGACGTCAGTCAATAGGAGGTCGAGCACGTAGAACTCGTTGTAGAACTCGACACCGAGCTTGACGCAGTTCTGGAACAGCGTCTGCAGAATCATGTGGCCGGTGCGGTCGGCGGCGTAGCACGATCGTCGAACCGGCGCCTTGCCGTGGTCGCGGGTGTGTCCGCCGAAGCGGCGCTGGTCGATCTTGCCGTCGGGCGTTCGGTTGAACGGAAGGCCCATGTTCTCTAGGTCGAGGACGGCGTCGATCGCTTCACGCGCGAGAATCTCGGCAGCGTCCTGGTCGACGAGGTAGTCCCCGCCCTTGACAGTGTCGAACGTGTGCCACTCCCACGAGTCCTCTTCGACGTTGGCGAGAGCAGCCGCCATTCCGCCCTGGGCTGCGCCCGTGTGCGAACGAGTGGGGTACAACTTCGAGATGACGGCGGTCTTTACGTTCGGAGCAGTTTCGATGGCCGCGCGCATCCCGGCGCCACCGGCGCCAACGATGACAACGTCGTACTCGTGGTGGTGAACCGTGGTCACAAACTGCTCCTTATGTAACTGTTATCCGGCCGTGCAGAACGACGGCAGCAGGCTGGCGGCTGCGCCGGTCGGGCACGGGTCAAGCGTGAAGATGACCAGGGTTCCCAGAACGATGAGCATGGTGGTCGAGACGGCGAGGCCTCCCAGAAGGAAGCGCTTCAGTTTGACGCGGTAAACGTAGTCTTCGATGACGACCCGCATTCCGTTAGTCCCGTGGATGAGTGCAAGCCACAGCAGCGTGACATCGAACCACTGCCACATGGGGTTCGCAAGTTTTCCCGCAACAAAAGCGAAGTCGATTGCGTGGACGCCGCCGTCCTGCATCACGTTGACGATGAGGTGGGTGAAGATCAGCGCAATCAGGAAGAAGCCCGAGACGCGCATGAAGATCCATCCCACGCGCTCTAGCTTGAGGCGCCTCACTCGGCACCACCGGTGAAGACGTTGATCAAGTGACGCGGCAGGAACCCGGCCATGAGGAGCGTCCAGAGGACGAGGACGACATAAAACATCTGACGCTGGAGGCGCGTCCCCCACTTTGTGGCGTCAACGAGGATGATGCGAAGCCCATTGAGCGCGTGGAAAACAATCGCACCGACGAGGCCCGCTTCGCCTAGACCCATAATCGGCGTTTTGTAAGCGCCGAGAACTCCGTTGTACACCTCGGGGCTGATTCGCAGTGTCGCGGTGTCGAGCACGTGGACGAGCAAGAAAAAGTAGATCGCAATTCCGGTAATCCGGTGAAGAACCCAGGACCACATGCCTTCGTGGCCACGATAAAGGGTTCCCGCGATGACGGTTCGCGATTTGCGAGTGACGGTAGCGACCACCCGATCCTCCTTGTAAAAGACAACTTTCCGTCCAGTCTAGTCCTCTCGCGTAGGCTGTTCGACATGACCGCACCGGCCGCTCCTGACTTCTATGCCGTTATTCCGGCGGGGGGAATCGGGTCTCGCCTGTGGCCGTTGTCGCGTGCCGATGAGCCAAAATTTCTGCACGATTTGGCGGGCACCGGGCACTCGCTTCTGGTCGACACATGGAATCGACTGGAGCCGCTTGCGGGGAACAACATCGTCGTTGTGTGCGGAGTAGCGCACAAAAAGACGGTCACGAGTGAATTGTCGGCGCTCGCGAAAACGAATCTTGTTCTCGAACCATCGCCGAAAGATTCGACTGCGGCAATCGCTCTTGCCGCTGCGATAATCGCGCGCCGCAACCCCGACGCCATCATCGGGTCGTTTGCCGCGGACCACGTCATCACCGACGACCGACGATTCGGCAAGGCGGTCCTCGAAGCGATTGCAACGGCCAGGGACGGATTCATTGTCACCATCGGCATTCGCCCGACCGAGGCGTCTACGGCATTTGGCTACATCGAGATTGGTGAGTCACTGGTAGTGGACGGCGCACCCCACGCGCACCGGGCGGTGACCTTTACCGAAAAACCCAAGGCGGACGTCGCGACGGAATACCTCGACGGGGACCGCCACCTGTGGAACGCGGGGATGTTTATCGCCAAGGCGTCGGTGTTGCTGGATGAACTTCGCACCAACCGACCCGACGTCGCCGGCCCGATTGATGCAATTGCCGAAGCGTGGGACACCCGCGATCGCGACGAGGTGGTCGCCGCGCAGTGGAAACTGATCCCCACCGTCGCGATTGACTACGCGATCGCGGAACCCGCAGCAGAACACGATCGCCTTGCTGTCATCCCCGGGGAATTTAGCTGGGACGATGTCGGGGATTTCGCCGCACTGGCAAGGCTTCACAACCAGGGGCGCTCGAACGTGCTCGCAACGCTCGGGCACAATTCTCGAGTGCTCAACGAAGGTTCCAGTGGCCTCGTCGTGTCGGAATCGAATCGTCTCATCGCGGTTGTTGGGGTGAAAGACATCGTCATTGTCGACACGGATGACGCCCTGCTGGTCACCAACGCCGCAAACGCCCAACGGGTCAAAAGCATCGTCGAGTCAATTCGCCGCACCGGCTCGGATGACGTGCTCTGACCGACTCGTGCGGAATCGGTCGCGCAATGACCGAAATGTAACGATTTGGGCATGTTTTGGGGAAATCACGGCTCATTTTCATTGTGTTTGCGCGCTGCGTGAATAGGATGAACTCACTGGTGGTTCACGATGCGGTATCCGTCGCATTGGGGCCACCCCATCGAGAGGAAATTCCCCGTGAATAAAATCACAAAGCGCGCCCTTTCTGGGCTTGCACTGGCGGGAGCCGCGAGCCTGGTGCTCGCCGGCTGTGCCGCTGCCCCCGACGCAGGCGAGACGGCTGTTGAACAGCTCGACTACCTTGCTTGCGCGGTTTCGGACGAAGGCTCGTGGAACGACAAGTCGTTCAACCAGTCGGTATACGAAGGACTCACCAAGTCGCGTGACGAACTCGGTGTCCAGATCCAGGACGCAGAGTCGACATCGCCCGATGACTTCGCTCCCAACCTTCAGGCAATGATTGACGCAAGCTGCGATCTCACCATCGCTGTCGGCTTCAACCTTGTCGACGCAGTGAACGCTGCTGCCGAAGCAAACCCTGAGGTCAACTTCGTCACGATCGACGGATGGTCGAACGGTGCAACGAACCTTAAGCCCGTTGGTTACTCGATGAACCAGTCGTCGTACCTCGCTGGGTACCTCGCTGCTGCACAGTCGACGACCAAGATTGTCGGAACCTACGGCGGAATGCAGATTGACGCCGTCGTTGACTTCATGACCGGTTACTATTACGGCGCAATGGCGTGGGGTGCAGACAATGGCACCACCGTCAAGGTTGTCGGTTGGGACCCCGTAAAGAAGGAAGGCGACTTCATTGGCGACTTCACTCCTAACTCGGGAACCTCAAAGGCAATCGCCGCAGCCCAGCTGCAGGCCGGCGCTGACGTTCTCTTCCCGGTCGGTGGAGACCAGTTCGGTGCTTCGTCAGAGGCAATCACCGAATCCGGAGTTGACGCACGCATCATCGGTGTCGACAAGGACATTGCCAACACCTCGCCTGAGTACGCTGACTGGATCCTCACGTCGGCAGAAAAGCGCATGACCAGCGCGGTTTACGACATCATCAAGGCGATCGCTGTTGATGGTCAGGCCTTCTCGGGTGACTACTACATCGGAACGCTCGAAAATGGTGGAACCGCTCTGTCGGCAATCACCAACTACAGCGGTGCGCAGTCACAGGCTGACATCGAAGCCAAGCTTGAAGAACTCAAGGCTGGCATCATCTCGGGAGACATCAACCCTCTCGGATAAACTTCGGTTAGCCGAAGTCGGGGGTCGTCGAGACTGTTCTCGGCGGCCCCCGCCCTACATTTATCAAGGACACATCAATGAAGCTGGAACTCCGCGGCATCACGAAGCGATTTGGGTCGCTCGTTGCGAACGACCACATTGACCTCGTGGTCGAACCCGGAGAAATCCACAGCCTGCTCGGTGAAAATGGCGCCGGCAAGTCGACTCTGATGAACGTCCTCTACGGGCTGTATATCGCCGATGAAGGCGACATCCTGCTGGACAATGTGGTTCAGAAGTTCAAAGGACCCGGCGATGCGATGGCCGCCGGCATCGGAATGGTCCACCAACACTTCATGCTTATTCCGGTTTTCACGGTTGCCGAGAACGTTGTCCTCGGCAACGAACCCACCGGGGCGCTGGGTATTCTCGATTTAGATTCCGCACGCAAGCGAGTCAAGGAAATTTCCGACCGTTTCGGTTTCGACATTGATCCCGACGCCATGGTCGAGGATCTTCCCGTCGGAGCGCAGCAGCGCGTTGAAATCATCAAGGCACTCGCGCGCGATGCGAAGGTGCTCGTCCTCGACGAACCAACCGCGGTCCTGACCCCGCAAGAGACCGATGAACTGATGGGAATCATGAAGGGGCTCGCCAAGGCGGGAACCTCAATCGTGTTCATCACGCACAAGTTGCGTGAGGTCCAGGCGGTCGCGGATCGCATCACCGTCATTCGTCTCGGAGCGGTGGTCGGTGACGCAAAGCCAACCGATTCAGCGGAAAAACTCGCAACGATGATGGTCGGTCGTGCAGTAGATCTTGGTGTCAAGAAAAAGCCACCGGTGCTCGGCTCAACCGGCCTGTCGGTGAAGGGACTCACTGTTGTCGGTGATCGCAACACGAAGGTCGTCGACGATGTGTCATTCGAGGTGCGCGGGGGAGAGGTGCTCGCCATTGCCGGTGTTCAAGGCAATGGCCAATCGGAACTTGCCGAGGCCCTCGTCGGACTGATGCACGCGACGGCCGGGACAATCATGCTGGGCGACCTCGACATCACTGGTTCGTCCGTCCGGGAGGTTATTGATGCCGGTGTCGGGTACATCCCCGAGGATCGCCAGAAGGACGGCCTGGTGGCCGATTTCACTATCGCTGAAAACCTCATGCTCAACAAGTCCTTTGGGCCGCCGTGGGCAAAGGGAGTCCAAATCGATTTTGCGAACCGTGACCGGTTGGCCGATGTGCTGATTGACCAGTTCGATGTGCGCACGCCCGGCCGAGAGACGCTGGCCAAGCAGTTGAGTGGCGGCAACCAACAAAAGGTGGTCGTCGCGCGCGAATTGGGGCGCGATCTCAACCTGTTCATCGCGTCGCAGCCCACTCGCGGGGTCGATGTCGGCTCGATTGAGTTCATTCACGAACGGATTATTGCAACACGCGACGCGGGAAAACCCGTCGTCATCATTTCAACCGAACTCGACGAGGTGACGGGCCTCGCCGATCGGATCGCGGTTATGTATCGCGGCAGAATCGTTGGAATAGTCGACGCGACCACTTCGCGTGAAACACTGGGCCGCATGATGGCAGGAGCAACAGTATGAGCGCCGAAACCCAGCCCACAACGTGGTCAACCGCTGCCAAGGAAATCGTTTCGGGAGGTGCATTCCGCGCGTTTCTCTCGGTAATCCTCGGCTTTATCGTCGGTGCTCTTTTCATGGTGTTCTCCAACGAGGCGTTCCTCAACGCGCTGACGTACCTCACGGCCAGGCCAACCGACGCACTCGGGGCAGGGTGGACCGCAATCTCCGACGGTTACCTCGCACTGTTCCGGGGATCGATTTACAACTACCAGGCAGACAACGTCGTGGCCGCCACGCGCCCCATCACCGAAACGCTGCGATTCGCCGGTCCGCTCATCGCCGCCGGACTGGGTGTCGCTCTCGGCTTCAGAGTCGGACTGTTCAACATTGGTGCGAGCGGACAGATATTGTTCGGCGCCCTTGCCGCAACATGGGTCAGCACGCGCATTTCGTTGCCGTGGGGAGTCCACCTCGTCGTTGCCGCCATTGTGGCCATCGCCGCCGCGGCTGCGTTCGGTGCACTCGTCGGTTTCCTGAAAGCACGAACCGGGGCACACGAGGTGATCGTCACCATCATGCTCAACTACGTTGCCGCCGGGTTGATCACGTTCTTCTTCCGTCAGGATTACCTGCTGCGCGAGGCCGATGGCGGGGGAACACCCAAGTCGGATGCGCCAGCCGAGACCGCACAACTACCCACCCTGTTTGGCGACAGCTTCACGCTGCACGCCGGCTTCCTTCTCGCTCTCGTCGGGGTTGTCATTTACTGGTGGCTCATGGAACGCTCCACGATTGGGTACCGTTTCCGAATGGTCGGACACAACATTGATGCCGCACGCACCGCCGGAGTCAACGTAAACCGCACCTTCGTCTACGCGATGGCAGCATCCGGTGCTTTCGTCGGTATTGCGGCCGTCAACCAGGCGCTCGGTGCTCGCGCCGGGCTGACCCCCGACCTTGACGGCACGATCGGATTCGACGCGATCACGGTCGCGCTGTTGGGTTCGTCAACCGGTCCCGGCGTGCTGCTGGCCGGGCTGTTGTTTGGCGCGTTCAAAGCGGGCGCGCCCGCGATGCAGGTCATCGGGCTGTCCCCCGAAGTGACGGGTGTCGTCCAAGGTTTCATCGTGCTCTTCATTGCCGCTCCGCCACTGGTTCGCGCAATCTTCCGCCTTCCACCGCCTCAAAAGTCCACGGTCATCGCCGACTGGTGGGCGGGGCTGCGAAAGAAGGGGGTCGCAAAATGAGCGCCGCCACAAACGATTCGTTCTCGCGCGTTGACGAGCGTGTGTCCTACAAGACGCCAATAGTCATGGCCGTCTTTGCGGCTCTCGTTGGGGTTGCGTTCGGGGTGTTCGGCAAACCCGAAGCGGTCTCGTTCCAATGGTCAAACCCCGAGGACTTCATTCACATTCCCGACTTCGTCGTCGCGTCGAACCTCGTGGGGATGGTCGTGGGTGTCGTTCTTTTGGTCCTCGCCGCACTCGCGTTTGTGCGAGCGCGTGCGGCACGCACCACCCCGATGTGGGTGACCCTCATTTTCGGCCTACTAACTGTCGTCGCGCTGCTGGGGTGGTTGGCCGCGGGCAACAGTGTCCCGTTCGCGTTCATCCTCGGCAACGCCGTTGTTTTGGCTGTCCCCATCGCACTCGGCGCGATGGGCGGAATCATGTCCGAGCGCGTTGGTGTGGTCAACATCGCGATCGAAGGACAACTGTTGACGGGCGCGTTCCTCGCCGCGGTCGTCGGGTCGCTGACGGACAACCTCTACTTCGGGCTCATCGCAGCGATGGTCGGCGCGGCACTCCTGTCTATGGTCCTTGCCGCCTTTGCGATCGTCTATTTGGTCGACCAAATCATCGTCGGCGTTGTCCTCAATGTGTTGATCCTCGGAATCACGAACTTCCTCTATGCCCAGTGGTTGTCGTCCGACGGCCAGAATTCGAACTTCCCCGGCACGTTCGAGATCATGCCCATCCCGGGTCTCTCCAGCATCCCCATCCTGGGCCCGGCACTGTTCGAGTCACGCATTACGACGTACCTGACGTACCTCATCATTCCGGCGTTGTGGTTCATCCTCTTCAAGACGAAGTTGGGACTGCGTGCTCGTGCCGTCGGAGAACACCCGCTCGCCGCTGACACTGTCGGAATCAACGTCGCGCGCACACGATTCTGGTGGGTCACGCTCGGCGGAGTCGTCGCCGGTCTGGGTGGCGCGGCACTGACCATCGGCTCTGTCGGTGCCTTTGGGCGCGGAATGTCCGGTGGCCAGGGGTTCATCGCACTCGCGGTCGTTATCCTCGGCCGATGGCATCCTTTCTCGGCCGCCGCCGCCGCGCTGCTCTTTGGGTTCTCCATCATTTTGCGCGTGTGGGCGAACCAGGTGAGCCCGGGAATTCCCACGGACTTCATCACGATGGTTCCTTACGTCGTGACGCTCATCGCCGTCATCGGGTTCGTCGGGCGGGTTCGCGCACCGGCTGCCGACGGTCAACCGTACGTCAAGGGGTAACGAGTGGTCGAGATCGATTGGGACACCCTGCGGGAGCATGCGCTGTCCGCTATGGAGCGGGCGTACGCGCCGTATTCGAAATTCCCCGTCGGCGCAGCGGCACTTGTTGACGACGGCCGAATTGTCTCCGGTTGTAACGTCGAAAACGCGAGCTACGGCCTCGGCCTGTGCGCGGAGTGCGCCCTCGTGTCGTCCCTCGCCATGACCGGCGGCGGGCACCTCGTTGCGTTCACGTGCGTCGATGGAAACGGGGAAACCCTCATGCCGTGCGGGCGATGCCGTCAACTCCTGTTTGAACACTCGGCACCGGGAATGCTGCTCAACACCGTCTCGGGAATCAAGACCATCGACGAGGTCATCCCCGACGCGTTTGGCCCTTCGACGCTTGCCGCCTTTGCCCCAACTGATCCTGCAAACGAAACAACCTGTGAGGCGTGCCAGTGAGTGGAATTGAGAAGTTTGACGCGGTTGACCTGATTAAGGCGAAGCGTGATTCGGGGGAGCTTTCAACCGCAGAGATTAGTTGGCTTATCGATGCGTATGTGCGCGGTGTGGTCGCTGACGAACAGATGTCAGCGATGACGATGGCTATTTTGATTCGCGGAATGAACCGTCGCGAAACAAACGACCTCACGGCAGCGATGGTTGCCTCAGGCGAGCGTCTTGATTTTTCCACGCTGCCGAAATTGACCGCGGACAAGCATTCGACCGGTGGCGTGGGCGACAAAATCACTCTGCCCCTCTCGCCGCTCGTTGCGAGTTTCGGTGTCGCCGTTCCACAGCTGTCGGGGCGCGGCCTCGGACACACGGGTGGAACCCTGGACAAATTCGAATCCATCCCGGGCTGGACCGCCAACATCACCAACGCCGAAATGCATGGGCAGCTGGAGAAGGTTGGGGCGGTGGTGTGTGCCGCGGGAGCTGGTCTTGCCCCCGCCGATCGCATGCTGTACGCCCTGCGCGACACGACCGGAACGGTTGAAGCGATTCCGCTGATTGCCTCGAGCATCATGAGCAAAAAACTTGCCGAGGGGACCGGAGTCCTCGTGCTGGACGTGAAATTTGGGAACGGCGCATTTATGCCGACCACTGACCGCGCCCGTGAACTAGCCGAGGTGCTTGTCGGGATTGGAACGGATGCGGGCGTCAAGACGCGTGCACTGTTGTCCAACATGAACACGCCCCTCGGTCATGCGATCGGAAATGCGAATGAGGTCCGTGAGTCGGTCGAGGTGCTTGCCGGCGGAGGCCCCTCGGACGTCGTCGAACTGACCGTCACACTCGCCGAGCACATGCTCGAGCTTGCTGGGCTCACCGACGTTGATGTTCGCGCGAACTTGTCCAACGGCAAGGCCATGGATGTCTGGCGCGCAATGGTCTCTGCTCAGAGCGGCGATCCCGATGCGGCACTCCCGACGGCCCGCGAGACGCATGTCGTCACCGCCGACCGTGACGGAATCATCACGCACATGGACGCGCTGCCCTTTGGAATCGCCGCCTGGCGAATGGGGGCCGGTCGCGCACGCAAGGAGGACGTGATTGTTCACGCCGCCGGCGTCGACCTGCACGTCAAGCCGGGCGACACGGTCAAGGCGGGCGACCCCGTCTTCACACTGTCGGCGAACGATTCCGCCCGTTTTGAGCGCGCCCTCGAGGCCGTTGACGGCGGGTGGGGGATTGGCGAGACGGTCGTCGATCACGGACCGCTCATTGCGGGAATCATCGGATGAACCGCATCGGACTTCCCCAAGTAACTCCGGGGGACCGGACCACTCACATTTTCCCCGGAACCGATGTCACCGTCGAGTCGCTCCCCAAGATTTCGTTGCACGACCACCTCGATGGCGGGGTTCGACCGACAACCGTCGTGGAACTCGCGGCCGAGGGCGGTATCGAGATCCCCCGCGCCACGGCGGCGGAGCTCAACGAGTGGGTTCGGTCCAACGCCGACTCGGGCAACCTCGTCGACTATTTGGCAACGTTTGGCGTGACCCTGTCGGTCATGCAAACCGCAGCAAACCTCGAGCGCATCGCCCGTGAATTCGTCGAAGACCTGATTGCGGACGGCGTCATTTATGCCGAGATTCGGTGGGCACCGGAACTCCACCTCGAACAGGGACTTGGCATGCGCGGCGCGATTGATGCGGTGCAGCGCGGGATTGATGCGGCCCTTGATGGTGGTCGGGCATCGGGACGTCCCACACAGGCGCATCAATTGTTGTGCGCGATGCGCCAGAACGACCGCGCCGACGAGGTTGCCGATTGTGCGATCGAATACCGCGGTCGCGGTGTCGTTGGATTCGATATCGCCGGCCCCGAGGCAGGGTTTCCGGTCTCACGGCTCGCCTCTGCATTCGCGAAACTCGATGCGGCGTGGGTGCCTCGCACGGTTCACGCGGGCGAAGCGGACGGTCTCGACAGCATCGAAGGGGCGCTTCTCGACGGTCGCGCGTTGCGGCTGGGCCACGGAGTTCGAATCACGGACGACCTCTCCATCGAGGAATCCGAGGGCGCAAGCCACGTCACGCTTGGTCACCTCGCGCAATGGGTTCGCAACCGACGTGTCGCTCTCGAGATCTGCCCAACGTCAAACGTCCACACGAACGCCTTCGACCGGTTCGGTTCGACGATCGACGATCACCCGTTTGAGATGTTGTATCAATTGGGTTTCGCCGTCACCGTCAACACCGACAATCGACTGATGAGCGGAACGTCGCTCTCTCGTGAAATCGCGAACCTCGCTGATGTCTTCGGGTACTCCCTCGACGACGTGTTGCAGTGGCAACTCAACGCCGCTGAGGCCGCTTTTCTGCCGTCTGAGGAACGGGAGTATCTCGCCGGATATCTGACGACGGAATTCGGAAACTAGCCCACTTCGCCGACAACGAGCTTGTCCGCGTGGCTGCCGTTGCAGTCGAGGTTCACTGGCGCTTCGGAGCACGATTCACAGATGACGACCAGGTGGCGACAGTCCAGGTTGTTGCAATTGAGCACCTGTGACGTTAACCCGTTGCACACATCGCATTCACCGATGTCAGCGGCGGTCGGGGCGAACTTTGTCACCTGGCGCTTGTCAAAGACATAGAGGGCACCCTCCCACAGTCCTCGATCGCGAAAAGCTTCGCCATAGCGGACGATTCCACCCTCAATCTGATAAACCTCGCCAAACCCGCGATTCTTCATGACCGCGCTGAGAATCTCGCAGCGAACACCGCCCGTGCAGTAGGTGACGACGGCCTTGTCTTTGAGGTGGTCGTATTTTCCCGACTCAATTTCCGTGATGAAGTCGTGGGTGGTTAGCACGTCGGGGACAACGGCACCCGTGAATTTTCCCACCCGTGCTTCAATCGCATTGCGGCCGTCGAAGAAGACGACATCATCACCGCGGTCGGCGACAAGGGCATTGACCTCGGCGGGCTTGAGGTGCACGCCGCCGTTCGTCACTCCGGTTTCGTCAACGATGATCTCGTCGGGGGCGGTGAAGGCTACGAGCTCTTTGCGGGACTTGACGGACAGCCGCGGAAAGTCCTCGCCGCTGCCATCGGACCACTTGACGTCCATCTTTCCGAAGCCGGGATATTCCTTCGTCGCCCGAACGTATTTCTTGACGTTCGCCATCTCGCCACCAACCGTTGCGTTGATCCCGTGCGGCGAAATGATGATTCGACCCGTGAGGTTCAGTGACTGGCAGAGGGTTCGCTGCCACAACACCACGGCGTGCGGGTCGGCGACCGGCGCAAACGCGTAGAACAGGATGATTTTCGGGACTGCCACACTCAAAAACCTAATCGTTCAGCCGACCTCGTCGAAATCGGTTAGTGGGTTGCGGGCACGGATTCGTAACCGCGCAGCACGAAACCGGGGCGGCGCTGTGGCTCGCGCGCGAGCTCCATACGGGGAAAGCGTTCAAACACGGCGGGCAACAGCACGTTCATTTCCACGCGTGCGAGGGGTGCACCGATGCAAAAGTGAATCCCAGCCCCGAAGCCGATGTGCGGGTTTCGCTGCCGCGTGAGGTCCATTTCGGTCGGCCGGTCAAACACGTCCTCGTCCCGGTTTGCCGACCCGAGCAGGGCGGCAATCTTCTGGCCCGACGCGATGCGCACTCCGCCGATTTCTGTGTCGGCGGTTGCGGTCCGCTCAAACAGCTGCAGTGGCGAATCGAAGCGCAGGAATTCTTCGACAGCGGTCGGCCCAATTCCTCGCGGGTCCGCTCGGAGAGGAGTGACGGTGTCGGGCCTGGATAGTGCCGCCACGGCACCGTTTCCGAACCCGTTGACACTCGCTTCGTGACCGGCGTTGAGCAACAGGACACACGTTGCGATCAACTCATGTGCATTCAGTTTCTGCCCGTCTTCTTCGACAGCGGCGAGGACGCTAATCAAATCTGACCCGGGTTTCGCTTTGCGCTCGACCATAAGGCCGTGAACGTAATCAGCGAAGTCGTGGGCGGCTATGCGAGCGTCAACCCTATGTTGCTCAGTTGGCGAGACCTCGTACATCTTGACAATCGCCTGCGACCACGGGCGCAACAGGTGTTCATCGGATTCCGGGAAACCCAACAGGTGGGCGATGACCTTCACCGGCAACGGTTCGGCGATGTCGCCGATCAGGTCGAACTCGTCCCGTTCCGCGGCGCAATCCAGTAATTCACCGGCGAGACGCTCGATATCGGGCCGCAGCGCCCGAATCGTGACGGGATTGAAGGCCTTGGAAATGAGCGATTTGAGCCGGGTGTGTTTGGGCGGTTCCGAATCAAGAATGGAATCCGCGTGAAGCCAATTGAAGTCGAACCACTCGTCCTCCGGGGTTCGTGGTTGGAAGATTCTTCCCAGGTTCTTGTCGCGCAAGACCGCGTTGGCGTCGCCATGGCGGGCCGCAAGGAACATTCCCGTTCCTTCATGCCAGACCGGTCCGCCGTGGGTTCGGAGTTCCGCGAGTGCCGGGTACGGGTCGTCATGGAACGCGGGCGACTGAAAATCAATCATCGCTGGACCTGTCGATCGAAATGTCAAGTGGAGCGCGATAGACGCTGCGACCCCACACCACCAGGGTTGCCAGCGCCAGCACGCTTCCCACAATCATGACTTCGCGAACCCCCCACGCGGCAATAGCAACTCCGGCAAATGCTGTGGCAATCAGGCTTCCAAAGTTCACGATTCCACTGAACGCCGCGTTCACTCGGCCGCGAATCGGCTCGGGGGTTTTGACCATCAGAATTGAACCGGCGACGGTGTGCAACACGGCGCTGCCGATTCCGGTCAAGGCGTTGAGCACTCCGATCATCCAGAGTTCTGGCACGATGGCGATACCGAGAATTCCCGTGCCGAGCACCCAAACGGAAAGCACCAGCGCGCGGGGCTGCCATCGGAGGTGAATCGCCTTCCAGCCGAGAAACGCTGATCCGACAAGATTTCCAACCGCCCACAGCGCAGTCAGAATTCCATAGGTCGTCTCGTTTGCGCCAAGCTCATCCATGATGAGGAAGACCTCGCCGGTGTTGACAACGCCAATCGTGAGAATAAAGGCACCGAGCATCGCCGTCACGGCCTTGAGGAGCGGGTCGCCCCACAGGCGGCGATAGCCCGCAATCACCGATTCCTTTTTGTCTTTGTGCGGTCGGTGCCCCGCCCTGTTGACATTCAGAACGAATGGCACGAACGCGAGAAGCGCGAATGTAACGGCATCGATAATGAAGGGCCACACATAGCCGGTGGTGGCAACCAATACTCCCGCAGCCACGGGCGAAGCGATGTTGGCGACAGCCGTATAGCCGAGCGAGATCCCGTACGCGCGGGTGAGATCCTCCGAGGTCGCGATTTCGGGCAGTACGGATTGCCACGCGGGTGAGTCAATTGCACCGGCCACGTTGTACAGAAAGATGACACCGAGCAAAGCCCAGAAGGGCATGTCGATGATAAAGACGAGAGTGAGCGCGACCTGAGCCACGGACAAAACCGGGATGATCTGTTTGGTGGAGAAGCGGTCTGCTAACCAACCCGCCCAGGGGCCTAAGAGGATGTAGGGCAGCCCGGCGGCAATGAACAATCCCGAGACGGCAATCGGGCCCTGGTCACGTTCGCGAAAGATCAGTGCCCAAATGACCAACGCCGTGCCAAAATCGCCGATGCCGCGGGCAACAGCAATTCCGTGGATTGCTCGCCATCGGGTAACGATGGCATTGGGCAATATGCTGCTCATGCGATGAAGTTTCGAAGGTCTGATTCCACTGCCGCCACGACCTCGGTGACCCGTGCGACGCGGTTGTCACCCTCGATGACGGCGGCATCAATGTAAATCTTGAGCTTGGGTTCGGTGCCAGAAGGTCGAACGATCACGCGCGAACCGCCGTCTACCGTCAATCGGATCAGATCGGCCGGCGGGAATTCTCCGAAACCCTCGGCAAAATCGTCAATTGCGGTGACGGCAGCACCCCCCAGTGTGGTGGGAGGGGCGGAGCGGAATCGACCCGAAATCAGAGGAATCTCGGACAGGTCATTGACGCGAATCGAAATCTGCGTCGACGCGAATGCGCCAAACGTGTCAGCAAATTCCACGAGTCGGTCGGCGATGGTCTTTCCTTCACCGTGCAGTTCACCGGCCATGGCGAGGAAGTCAACGGCGGCCGATATTCCGTCCTTGTCCCTCACTTTGTCGGGGTCGACCAGGTATCCGAGCGCCTCCTCGTAACCGTAAATGAGGTCGGGTACTCGGCTGACGAATTTGAAGCCGGTGAGGGTGTCCGAGTAGGGGATTCCGTAGTGGTCCGCAACGGCGCGAAGCGCGGGCGACGACACGAGCGAGGCGGCGAGTGCACCGGAAGTGCCGGCTGCCCTGTGACGCTCGGCGACGCGCCAACCGAGAAGCGAGCCGACTTCGTTGCCGGTCAACCGTCGCCAGGTTCCGTTGTCCTTGATTGCGACGGCGAGGCGATCCGCGTCGGGGTCATTGGCGATGATGAGGTCCACTCCGGCCGTGTCCGCTGTCGCGTAGGCGAGGTCGAGTGCCCCCGGCTCTTCGGGGTTGGGAAATGCCACCGTCGGGAATGCACCGTCGGGCTCTATCTGTTCTGCGACAACGATTGCACTGCTAAGCCCGGCCGCGAGGTAGGTGCGGTTCGACACGTCCCACCCGACCCCGTGCAGTGCCGTGTAGACGAACGGAATGGGATTGGCCGGTCGAGTCGACACCGCCGCTGACCGGGCGATGTATTCCTCGATGAGGGATTCGGGTGCGAGGCGGTAGTCGTCCGATTTCGGAAACCGGGATGCGTCCATCTCTGCAGCGGCGAGAATGAGCGCCTCGATCTCGGTATCTGCTGGCGAAACAATCTGCGAACCCTCGTCGGCACCGCCGAGGTAAACCTTGTATCCGTTGTCGCGCGGTGGGTTGTGGCTCGCGGTCACCATCACTCCAGCGCTGAGCCCCAATGACCTGACGGCCGTCGCCGTGACGGGAGTGGGAACGATGTGGGGAAACAAGAGGACGTCGAGTCCGAGTCCCGCAAAGACTTCGGCGCTGTCTTTGGCAAACACATCCGAGTTCACGCGAGCGTCATATCCGATGACGACAGAGGGCCGTTCCTCCCGCGCGAGCAGATACTGAGCAAATCCGTGAGCGGCTTGCTGAACCAGCAGCCGATTCATGCGGTTCGGGCCAGCGCCGAGCTCACCCCTCAGCCCCGCTGTTCCGAACGTCAAGCGGGTATCAAACCGATCGTGCAGTTCGGTAATGGCCGTTGTGTCACCCGTGGCGGCAGCGTCGATGATTGCGCGCAATTCGGCAACGGTCTCGCCATCGGGATCCTGCGCAAGCCACGATTCGGCGCGCGCGAAAAGGTCGGTGTTCGCCATGGCTATCCGTTGGTGATGGCCGCGACAACCTTAGCCAACAGAGCAGAAATCACGGGTTCAGCTGCTTTGCCGGCGGCAATCACTTCGGCGTGGCTGAGCGGATCGCCCAATCCGGCAGCGAGGTTAGTGATGAGCGAGAATCCGAGAATCTCCATTCCCGCTTCACGAGCGGCAATTGCCTCCAGCGCAGTCGACATTCCAACGATGTGCCCGCCCATTCGGCCAGCCATCTGGACCTCGGCGGGTGTTTCATAGTGCGGCCCGCGAAACTGAACATAGACGCCTTCGTCGAGGCTGGAGTCGACTGTCCGGGCGAGATCTCGCAGTCGCGCCGAATACAGATCCGTCAGATCGATGAACGTTGCGCCTTCCAGTGGCGACGAAGCGGTCAGGTTGATGTGATCAGATATCAGGACGGGCGTTCCCGGACCCCACGATTCCTTTAGCCCGCCGGCGCCGTTCGTCAACACCATGATGGTTGCACCGGTGGCTGCTGCGGTTCGAACCGAATGGACTACGCGACGAACCCCGTGGTCCTCGTAGAAGTGTGTGCGTGCACCGATTATCAGCACGTGGTGGCCACTGGCGGTCCGAATGGATCGAATAGTACCGACGTGCCCCTCGACCGCAGGCTTCGAGAAGCCGAGTATCTCGGTTGCGGGGAATTCGGCAACCGTCTCACCGATGAGGTCCGCTGATTTACCCCAGCCCGATCCGAGGGTCAGGGCGATGTCGTGACGAGGTACCCCTGTTTTTTCCGCGATCTGCGCCGCCGCCTGACGGGCTACATCCTTCGGGTCTGTGGAACGGTCATCGAGAGGGTGCACGTCGTTGTGAGTCATGCCATCAGCCTAGAACGCAAAAGCGTCACGCGGTACGCGCGTGGGGTGAAACATTCGCATGGTGACAGCTCAGATACCTGCACCGCAAGAGGTTTACTCGGGCTTGGTGAGGGTGAGCAGAACGGTCCCGCTTTTCACGGTCATGCCGACCTCGGCGGAGACCGTCGCTACCACGCCATCACGCGGCGCGGAAATGGACTGTTCCATCTTCATCGCCTCGAGCACGACAACCGTCTGCCCCTGGACGACGGTGTCTCCCGGTTTGACCTCAACCTTGATGATGTTCGCCTGCATGGGGGACGAAACGGAGTTTCCGCCACCCGCACCAGCGCCGTGCGCCGCTTTGGAGCGTGCGGGCGCGATGGGTTTGTGGGTGCGCTGTGAGGTCGGAAGGAGACTGTCGGGGACGGTGACCTCGAGACGCTTCCCGTCAACCTCGACGACAACGGTGTGACGTGTGTCTGGCTCATCGGTCGGCGTGCCGGACACGGGTGCGGCCTCGACGGTGTTGTTGAACTCGCTTTCAATCCACGAGGTATAGATGGTGAACGGTTTGCCGCCGGCGGGGGCGAACGCGGGATCGTCGACGACGAGTCGGTGGAACGGCAGAACGGTCGGCAGGCCACCAACGTGGAATTCATCGAGCGCGCGACGGGCCTTGGCGAGCGCATCCGCACGGTCGGTTCCCGTGACGATGAGCTTGGCCAGCAGTGAGTCGAACGAACCAGAGATGACATCGCCCGCCACGACACCGGAATCGACGCGCACGCCGGGCCCACCCGGAAGGCGCAATTCCTGAACCGGTCCGGGGGTCGGGCGGAAGTTTGCACCGGCGTCTTCGCCGTTGATGCGGAACTCGATCGAGTGTCCGGTGATGACCGGGTCCGGATAGTCGACCAATCCGCCCTCGGCGATGCGGAACTGTTCGCGAACGAGGTCGATTCCCGTGACCTCTTCCGAAACCGGGTGTTCCACCTGAAGTCGGGTGTTGACCTCGAGGAACGTGATGGTTCCGTCTGCGCCGATGAGGAACTCGCACGTGCCCGCGCCGACATATCCGACCTCTTTGAGGATGTTTTTGGATGCCGTGTACAAGAGGTCGCGCTGCGTGTCCGTGATGAACGGAGCGGGTGCTTCCTCGACAAGTTTCTGGTGACGACGTTGCAGAGAACAGTCTCGCGTCGACACGACAACGACATTTCCCTTTGCGTCTGCAAGGCACTGCGTTTCGACGTGACGTGGCTTGTCGAGGTATTTCTCGACGAAACACTCGCCCCGGCCGAACGCGGCGATCGCTTCGCGTGTGGCCGATTCAAAGAGTTCCGGAATCTCCTCGCGGGTGCGGGCAACTTTCAGGCCACGCCCGCCTCCACCGAAGGCCGCCTTGATGGCAACGGGGAGCCCGTGCACATCGACAAACGCAAGGATTTCCTCCGCGTCAGCGACAGGGTTTATGGTCCCCGGTGCGAGCGGCGCGCCAACCTTTTCGGCGATGTGTCGGGCACTGACCTTGTCCCCAAGGCGCTCGATTGCGTCGGGTCCCGGCCCGATCCAGATGATGCCGGCGGCCATTACCGCGCGGGCAAAGTCGGCGTTTTCCGCAAGAAATCCATATCCCGGGTGAATCGCATCCGCGCCCGTGCGGCTGGCAGCTTCGAGGATTTTGGAAATGACGAGGTAGGTGTCGGCGCTCGTCGTTCCATTGAGTGAAATCGCCTCATCGGCAAGGATGACGTGTTGAGCGTTGATGTCCTGGTTTGCGTAGACGGCAACCGTCGTAATCCCGGCGTCCTTGGCTGCGCGAATGACGCGGACAGCAATCTCGCCACGATTGGCGATGAGGACCTTGGTGATGCGCTTCGACATGACACTTAGCCTATTGGTCGGCGTCGCCCGTGTCAGTTTTGCTTATCGGTTCCACAGGTCAGTCCACTCGATTCCGAATGATCGCACGAGGTTCCGGAGCGCGGGCAGTGACAACCCCACGACCGTGTGCGGGTCGCCGACGATTCGGTCGATGAACGCACCGCCCAACGAGTCAATGGTGAAAGCTCCGGCGACCTTGAGCGGTTCACCGGTTGCGACATACGCGTCGATTTCAGCTGCGGTGACGTCGGCGAAGTGCACCTCGGCGTGAGTGACGATGCCCACCCCTCCGTTATCGGTCCCGCCCCGATTGTCGATGAGCCAGTGACCCGAATACAGCACTCCGGATCTACCCGATTGGCGCAACCACCGTTCACGGGCGACGTCGGGGTCGTGCGGTTTGCCGTGGATGACCCCGTCGATGACGAAAGCGCTGTCGCCTCCGAAAATGAGGCCGTCACTGCGCAACCCGTGTTCACGAGCGACTGCTTCGGCCTTCGACCGAGCCAAAAGGGCGACCATGTCGTGCGCGGACAACTCTCCAGCGGCGGCGACCACGGCGTCCTCATCAACCCCGGGGGCGATGACGGTTGGTTCGATTCCGCCGGCACGCAAGGTTGCGAGTCGGGCGGGAGAGGTGGAGGCGAGGAATAAACGCACAGCCCGACACTACCCAACTCGTAGGGTGGAGTCATGGGTGAATGGCTGGGGAAGAACGTTGAACTGACTCCGACGGGAATTGCGCACGGCGGATATTCCGTCGCTCGTCTCGACGGCCGCGTTGTTTTCGTCTCCGATGCCATCCCCGGCGAAACGGTTGAAGCCCGCGTCACCGACGATTCCAAGTCCAGTTTCTGGTGGGCAGACA
>Ga0114975_10000940_pt1 | contig 21310 bp, 18 predicted proteins | sample S_130626_EF_Meta_FD_87031 | JGI IMG/M metagenome (GOLD analysis project Ga0114975, IMG submission 87031) | Freshwater microbial communities from Lake Simoncouche, Canada to study carbon cycling - S_130626_EF_MetaG | ecosystem: Environmental > Aquatic > Freshwater > Lake | place: Lake...
ACTCCTAGGTCAAATCGTGAATCTTTACGGACGTCATGAAATTCCTAAAAAAAATGGAAAAAGCCCCTTTGTTCAATTGCTTGAAGCACTCCATGAAATCAAAGGGCTAGAGCGTATTCGCTTTACCTCCCCTCACCCCATGGGATTTCGCCGTGATCTTGTGGAGTGTATTGGAAATTTTCCTAAAATCATGGAGCATCTGCATCTCCCATTGCAATCGGGTTCGGACCGTATTCTAAAAGCCATGCATCGTCCATATACCACGGCAACCTATCGTAAGCTTGTAGAAGATTTACGTTCTGCACGCCCTGATATTGCTATTACCACTGATATCATTGTTGGCTTTCCTGGAGAAACGGAAGAGGAGTATCTTCAGACCCGCTCTCTTGCAGAGGAAATACAATTCGATAATGCCTTTGTTTTTCGCTACTCACCTCGTGGAGATACTCCTGCAGCCACAATGGAAGGGCAACTTTCCGAAGAGATAAAAGAGGCTCGGAACAAGGATCTTCTTGAAGTCATTAATCAAGCTGCTTTTAAAAAGTTAGAGGCCACCGTTGGAACACTTCAGGAGATTCTTTGTGAAGGCCCTAGCCGGTATGACTCCAAGCGCCTGACGGGACGAACACGAACCAACAAAATTGTTGTTTTTGAAGGGAGCAAACGTTTTTATCGTGAGATTTTTCAGTTACGTATTACAAGAAGTCATTCCTTCACGCTCTATGGAGATCCTGCTATTAACCAGGAATAATCATTCACTACTGGTTGTACTCCTATGAAATTGAGTGAATTTGTATTTAAAAAAAATGCTGCGCTATGGAAGAGCCCTCTATTTTCCCTTCTTCTTTCTCTTCTTCTTTCTCTTCTCTTTCATGGGCTTCTTCTGTTACTTCTCTGTTGTGGGCTTTTTCATTTTCATGCATGGAACTCGTTACAACCCCCTTTGGAAATGCCTCCAGAAGAGTTACCAGAGGTTGTATTAGATCTAACCCCGCCACCTCCTGAAAAAAGACCAACAATTCAAACAGCCTCGGAGAATCCATTAAAAGAGGCTCCCCATGAGGCCCCTTTTGAATCCCATGAAAATACCGAAGCATCGAGTGAACTTCCTGCAACGGGAACTCTTCCGCTTCCTTCCCAGGAGGGAGATGAATCTGATTTCAATGAACTCCAAAAAGGAGCATCAACAGCGAGATCCAGGCCACTTCCTTCTTCGGAACCTCAAGGTGAAAAACAGGAGACTACCAATACTGTAGCAGCAACGGCACTTCCCTCTCCAACCCCTACTCAGGCCACTATAAAAGACCATCCGGTTATTGGGAAATTATCTCACAATGCAAAAGGAGAGGAATCGGGCTCTCATCCCTCCATGATCCGAGGTGCTATTTCTAACAAAGGGAAATCCTCCGTTGCCGCAGAAGCAACTCCCATTGGCCGCTATAAAAAAACATTAGCAGATGCGATCAGTTCTCATTGGTACTATTGCATTGATCAGCGAATGGAGTTGTTAAGTTTTGGAACAGCAACGCTTTTTTTTTATGTGAATCAGAAGGGAAATATTGAAGAGCTGCACGTGCTCTCTAACACCTCTAATCAAACCTTTGCTGACTGCTGCCTTCAATCCATTACGGACGCAAAGCTTCCTATCATCCCTCCTGAAATTGCAAAAACGTTGGAAAAAGGCCGTTTAGAAATCGAATACCGCTTCACTATTTATCCAAATTAATTCGGATATTTATAAGGATTGTTGCAAAGCAAGAAGGTCGATTCATTGAGATGACAACCTCTGTTTTTTTTCTTCTTCTTCCATCTCCAATCTTCTAACTTATCTTGAATACCGACATGACTTCTTCAACTCTACCGCCCATGCTTCAGCTTCTCCTCCACGGAGGTCCTTTTGTAATTCTACTTCTCCTGCTCTCCGTTGCCTCACTCACGATTATTTTTCAACGTGCTTTAGCATTGAGAGGTTCGGAAATTATTCCCTCTGCACTGAAACAAGCATTACATACGTTTCAACAATCAAGTTCCATCACAACACTGCAGCAAGTCATTGCTCAGATTGATTCTCCATTAAGTAGAATTTTAAAAACATTATTAGCTCATCGTGACTGGCCTCGGGTAGAAGCACTCGATGCAGTACAGGTTCGGGCCCGCCATGAGATAGCTCGCTTAGAAGAGGGTCTTACTCTCCTGGAAATCACCACAGGCATTGCTCCTCTTCTTGGACTTCTTGGAACACTTTCTGGTCTCGTAGGAATTTTTGCTAATCTTGGTGATAAAGGAGATCCTCAAATGGTAGCATTGGGAATCTCAGAAGCATTGAATTCAACCATTCTAGGTCTTGCAGTGGCTGTCCCAAGCCTTGTAGCTTATCATTTCTTTTCACGCCGTATCGAAGTCATCGCCATTGACATGGAGGCGTTATCTGCAGAGCTTGTCACAAAACTCTATATCACGCGTGAAATGAATGCAGAGCAATCCTAGCGCTGGCTCCTCCCTTATTGAAATTCCATGCGCTTCTATACAAAAAAACGACGGATCCCTTCCATTACGATTGTTTCTCTGATCGATATTTTAGCGATCCTATTGATTTTTTTTATTGTGACCTCCACTTTTAGAAAAAAACTTTCTCAACTTCAGATTAATCTTCCTGAATCAAAATCGGGAAACCAAGTGGACGCCTTAGATCATAAAAATATTCTTCTAGAGGTCCAATCTGAAGAAAAAATGACCCTGGATGGACATCCTGTTACTCCAGCAACACTCGCTGAGGAACTTCAAGAAATTCAGAAAACTAATCCAGGATGTATGGTCACAATGCAGGCAGATAAGGGAGCTCCTTTTGGAGCGATTGTTTCAGTGTTGGATGCACTACAAGCAGCAGGCATCAAAAATATTCCAACCATGACGCGTACTTCTGCTCCTTAGAGTAGAGAAAGCTTTATTCTTCACTTTATTTTTATTTTTTTCTTCATGTCGCTTGAACTTGTCTACTACGGTCATCCAGCACTTAGAACCAAAGGAAGCACTATCCAAAAAATAGATCACACTGTCGTTACTCTTGTAGAAGAGATGATAGAGACAATGTACCTCTATGATGGTTGCGGATTAGCAGCACATCAAGTGGGTCGCTCATTAAGACTGGCAGTCATCGATGTTGCAACAGCTATGAAAGATCGTCCAAGCAAGGCCTGGAAGGATGGAGTAGTCATTGATATCGAAAGTATCACCCCACTCGTACTCATTAACCCAGAAATTATCCCCCTTGGGAAAAAAACTATTTATGATACTGAGGGATGTTTAAGCATCCCTGGTGTTTCGGCCGAAGTAGATCGATCTGCACGTGTCAAAATACGTTATCAATCTCTTGAAGGAAAACTCTTAGAGATCGAAGCTGAAGGTCTTCTTGCTCGTGCCGCATTGCATGAGGTTGACCATCTTAATGGGATCTTGTTCATTGATTATCTTCCCCAAAAAGAACTAGAAAAACATCATCCAACTCTCCAAAAGTTACAACAAACACAACGACTACAATGAATGACCATATCTACAAAAAAATAGAACTTGTTGGTTCCTCCACCAAAAGCATTGAAGATGCTGTTCAAAATGCTGTAGCCCAAGCTGCAAAAGAATACACACATCTTCGGTGGTTAGAGGTCATAGAGACACGTGCTCACCTAGAAGATGGCAATATTGCCCATTGGCAAGTCACCGTAAAAATTGGAACAACCTTAAATTTATCCTAAAAGCTTGGATTCAATGTGCTGGTTATTTTAAAAGAAGCAACTGCTCGTGGAGGAACTTTTTGATTGTATCAACTCCCTCACCTAACTCTGCACAAATAGGAATGACCGTGGTCTTTGGAATTTTTTTCTGAAATTCAGTAAGGTTTTTGGGGGCTGTGGGGCAATCCATTTTATTTGCAATAACACACCAAGGGCGAGCTGCTAACTCAGGATCATAAAGCTCTACCTCATTTCTTAAGACCTGAAGATCTTTCCATGGTTTGCGTCCTTCAGCACCAGACATATCGAGTACAAACAGCAAAAAGGGACAACGCATGATGTGTCTTAAAAAAGCATGTCCAAGACCACGGTTATGACTAGCTCCTTCAATGAGTCCAGGAATGTCGGCAACAGTTGTTTGTGTATAATTACCTAAATCGACAACTCCTACTTGAGGATAACGCGTGGTAAAGGGATAAGAGCCGACTTTAGGATGAGCTGCAGAAAGGGCCCGGAGCAATGTTGATTTTCCGGCATTGGGATATCCTACCAAACCTGCAAAGGCGATGGTACGAAGCTCTAAAAGAAACCAACTCTCTTCCCCCTCGGTTCCTTCAGTGAAGCGACGTGGAGCACGATTTCGCGAGCTCTTAAAATGGATGTTTCCTCGACCTCCATGTCCTTTGAGACAGAGCACAAATTCCTCTCCTGGCTCTGCTAAATCGGCAACAAGATCCTGAGGATCAGGAGGGGCTAATTTAGAGCGAGGCTCTGATTTTGGAGCAGAGCTTTCTTCGACTGTTTCGTCTGGTTCTTCCTCAAGAGCAAGTGCAGAGGGGGGGGCCGGAACTCGATAAACCAATGTACCTACAGGAACCGGGAGAATTAAATCGACTGCTGACTTTCCATGCTTTTGACGACTCGAACCGGGAGCCCCATTTTCAGCCCGTAGTATGGGTTTATAAAATAACGAAGCGAGTTGTGTTTCATGGACACTAGCTTTCAAAATCACACTTCCACCATCTCCTCCGTCACCACCGTCAGGTCCCCCCTTTGGTATAAACTTCTCTCTCCGGAAACTAGCACACCCATTTCCTCCCTTGCCAGCTTTTGCATGAATACGAACGCGATCAATGAACATTTGGAGAGTCTTTCAGAATGTGATCGTAAAGTCGCTCTGTTTTCTTAGCAATCATTTCCCATGAAAAAAAGTTCTCTGCACGGAGTCGTCCTGCAGCTCCCATGGAGGCTCGTAGAGCTGGGTCACTCATCAATTGATTTACTCTAGAGGCAAGAGTAAGAGTGAATTTTTCAGGATCCGAAATATCAGAACCTCCCTTTTTCTGATCCAAAGGGACAAGAAATCCTGTGACACCATCTACTACTACTTCTTTGATACCACCAACTGCTGAGGCTACCACAGGAACTCCGCAGGCCATAGCCTCCAAATTAATAATTCCAAAAGGTTCATAAATAGAGGGACAAATAAAAACAGAAGCTCCTGAATAAAGAGCAATGATATCCTGATGCTCTACCATCGTGTTAATCCAAATAATTCCTGGCCGATCTTCTTGGGCTTGGGCTACCGCATGTTTCATCTCGAGGGCAATTTCTGCCGTATCTGGAGCACCCGCACAAAGAACAATTTGAAAATTAGGATCCATATGCTTAATAGCATGAACAAGGTGCACGATCCCTTTCTGTCGTGTAATACGTCCTACAAAAAGAACGTACGGGAGATGAGGATCAATACCATATTTTTCTAAACACCCCATCTCTTGATTCTTAGAATATTCGTTGAGATCAATACCGTTATGAATCACTGAAATGCGATTCTCTGGAATTTGAAAATGAGTAAGAATATCTCGCTTTGTTTCTTCCGAAACAGCAATCACTGCATCTGCCATCTCGAGTGCCTGTCTCTCAATCCAACATGAATAATCATAGCCACCTCCCAATTGCTCTCGCTTCCAAGGGCGCAGGGGCTCTAACGAATGAACGGTAATAACGAGTGGAATACCATACAGCTGTTTTGCCATGATGCCTCCAAGATAGGTGTACCAGGTATGGCAATGCACTAAGTTAGCATCGATTCCAACTGCATTAAATTGAATCCCCCTCCAAGCAGCATCAAGTGGGCTCTTGAGCTGTGAAGGAGAGTCTAAAACGAGCCCTTTCTCAGAAAATCCACGAATAGAAAAATGTTCTTTTTTTTTCTGTTGATCCCCAAAGCAACGCACTTCGACCGAAATCAACTTGGCAAGCTCACGACTCAGATAATCGACATGAACGCCGGCACCACCATAAATATGAGGAGGATATTCTTTAGTAAGGATGAGGAGCTTCATGAAACTATTTTCCGTTTGCTAATTCTACTGGAATCAAAAACTGCAACACACCTGCACCAGCAGCCATTTTTTCTACTTTGATTGCGGTTAACGAAGCTTTAGGAACATTGACATTTTCCGAGTGAGCCATTCCCAATAGTTTCGCGATGAGATAACTCAAGTCAGGCTCATGTCCAATGAGCATTACCGATTCAAGCATGATGTAGGATTGAAGCTCCTCTATCGCTACCTCAGGAGTCATTCCTGAAGCGATCCAAGTTAGTTCAAAAAATGGAGGCCCTTCAATTTTTTCTAAAACTGGATGCATTGTCTCCACAGTCCTGCAGAGTGGGCTTGTAAGAACTACCTGCGGCTTGATCTGAAACTTTTGACAAAATGCTCCCATCTGAGCTGCTTGTGATTTACCATGCACTGTCAAATGTCGAGCTGAATCATTGTTGCAATGTGGTTCAGCTTCGGCATGTCTGAGAAGATAGAGAATCATAAAAAAACTTCGTAAGTACGCAGTCTGCGAAAAGTATATTTCTTTTTATTCGAAACTCTCCACAACAGCAGACAAGTAAAGAGTAATGAGTGACGGGTAATGAGTAATGAGTAATGAGTAATGAGTTTATCTTTTTGCCTTCGGCAAGTTCAAACTAAAAGAACCTGATCATACTCAATGGAACACAGTAACCTGGTTTTATATTTGCTGAGACTGATGAAGAGCAAGAAGTGACGGCGCGCAGCAACTGAGTGTACATAGGGTACTCGAGGACGCGAGCACCGGCACGATAATACTCTTCGCTCCATCTGCACAAAAACCCCTCTTCAAGTTCGCTGAGACTAGTGAAGAACAAGGCGCGAGGAGCACAGAGAGCGAGCGTATAGTAATACGTGAGGGATCGAGCACCACAGCAACGCAGTTATTCGCAGCCTCAGTAGAACTTGAAGAGGGGTTTACATGGACATCCCACCATCGATGGCTAACACCTGACCGGTAATATAGCTTGCAGAAGGGCCTGCAAGGAAGCTAACAGCAGTAGCAATGTCATCAGGCTGACCAAAGCGGCTTAAAGGAATTTGGGCGATAGCACCTTTACGAATTTCTTCACTCAACACCGAGGTCATATCTGTTTGAATAAATCCGGGAGCGACAACATTAACGGTAATACCTCGGCTCGCTACTTCCCGTGCAAGGCTTTTACTAAAACCAATGAGCCCTGCTTTGCTTGCCGCATAGTTGGTTTGTCCTGCAAGGCCCATGAGACCACTGACAGAGCTAATATTGATGATTCTCCCTGAACGGGCTTTAATCATAGGACGGATGACGGCACGCACACAATTGAATGCTCCCTTAAGATTGGCATTAAGAACTTCATCCCAATGTTCTGAGGACATACGCATGAGTAGATTATCACGAGTAATTCCAGCATTATTGACAAGAATATCGACTCTTCCAAAATCAGCTACGATCTGTTCTCCCACTTTTTGAACCGCTTCAAAATCGGCCACATCGACGGCATAGGCCTTGGCACTTCCAGCAATCTTTTGATTCAACGCCTCAGCAACCTTGGAAGAGGTCGCTTCACTGCGACTAACAGCAGCGATTTTAGCGCCTTGAAGCGCGAGTTGATAAGCAATGGCCTCACCGATTCCTCGGCTAGCACCGGTAACAATGGCGACTTGATTTTCTAATAGTTGCATAAAAAATTTAGAGGGTGAAATGAAGCAGAGAAAATACCTAGTGCTTTTCTCGCTTGCAAGCTATGAGAAAAAACATGGTGTAAATTTTTTGTCTGGTAAGGAAGTACTTAGCCCGCATAGTTCACAAAAATTCAATCACCATTGCTGTTGCATTGTCTCTTCCAGATCGCTCGACAGCCTCTTCGACGAGATGTTGTGCTAGTGGTTTTTTTGTAGACTCCGTTAAAATTTCCAATAGTTGAGCATCAAAAATTCCATCGGTCACGCCATCCGAGCAAAGCAAAAAGCGATCGCCCGGAGCGCAAGTCAGAGAGCCGACGTGTGGTGTGATAAATTGATGATCAGCTCCAAGCACTTTTTGAAGCAGATTACGGCGAGGGTGATTTTTTGCCTCACGTTCATTGATCATTCCTTGGCGAAAGAGCCATCCGACATGGGTGTCATCCTCAGAAATTTGAGAGATCCCCCCTTTCTTTGGGAGATGATAAAAACGACTATCACCGATGTGTGCAAAATAAAGCCTTCCAGGACGCAACCAACACATGGTCAAAGTTGTCCCCATACCACGGCATTCCTCATAGCTATTACTGAGAAAAAGAAGAGCTCGATGAATTTCGTGAAACAGCGCGATCAGGAGCTGATTGGCAGAATCATCTTCTGGAGCATGATCACGCTTTGGCATTTTATCTAATTGATTCAAGTAAGAAGGAAGCATTTTGGTTATTTTTTCAACTGCAATCCGACTGGCAAATTCCCCTGCCATTGCTCCCCCCATCCCATCACTCACGGCAAAGACGTAGTCTTTAGAAGCATCGGAAGCTTCTCCGATTTTCCCCAAATAACGCACCTCGTGCACATCAAGTGAGAGACCTAAAAAACTATCTTCATTATTTTTGCGTACATGTCCGATATCAGTGTGCCCCGACCAGCGCACGGTTATTGATGATGAAGAGTTCATACGAATTTTAAAAAAGAGGGATTAAAATAGAGTTTTTTTCACAAAGGCGCTCTATTCAAGCACCTCTTTGTAGCAACTTCACTTTTGAAAAACAGATTCATTTTTTTCGTTTAAAATAGTTGCAAATTCAAAATCGATGAGGCAAAAACGACCATCTTGGTGACGGTAGGTCACATTGCGCATATCCGGATCATCATGGTGGACTCCATATTCTTCAAGATCATCAAAGAGCTCTTTTTGCCTCTTTTTATCGAGATGTTCGATACGACTTCCGCAGCTTGTAGTCACGATCTTTAAATGCGATTCATCAACTTCCAAGAGTCGAGGAACAAAAAGACACGATTTTGACTCAAGATAGCGAAGCACCTTCACTTCATTGAGAAAGCGTTCATGAGCCTTCGGTCCATGGAATTGTTTGATCACACGCCCATCAAAGGTGACATGAACAGTAGATCGTAACGTCTCTTTGATGGTCTGCATTGTTGAAAAAATATTATGGTGTATTTAATTGAAAAGGGGACGAAAGAAGCACTTCATTTTTTTCTTAGCAGGGATGTTTCATAGTGAAGGGGCATAAGGTGCCGTGCAAAGCTTATTAGGAGAAGGTGGCCGAAGGATTGTAAAACCTGGCTTTAGGAGTTCCTACCGCCCAAGTCAAAATAAGAGTCTCATGCAGTATTGAACTACTTTTACGGCTTCCGTAGGTGATCAGCATAAAATATCCCTGTTAATAAGATTCAAAAAGTAACTTGATAGAAATGAATTTTTTTTTAACATGGTTATTTTAGCAAGTACTCATTTACACCCCATTATAGCATCACATGACTCCCTACAAATTAGAATATATCTGGCTTGACGGTTATGAACCTGTTGCCAATCTTCGTAGCAAATTACAGGTCAAACAGTTTCCCTCGGAGCCTACACTCGAAGAGATTCCGATGTGGAGCTTTGATGGTAGCTCCACACGCCAAGCCGAAGGCAAAAGTTCTGATTGTATGTTAAAACCGGTGGCACTCTATCCTGATGTCACCATGGAAAATGCCTATTTAGTGATGTGCGAGGTCATGATGCCCGATGGAACCCCACACCCATCGAATACACGTGCTACTATTTTAGATGCCCCCGATGCTTGGTTTGGTTTTGAACAAGAATATTTTCTTTACCAGGAGGGACGCCCCCTTGGTTTCCCAAAAGAGGGCTACCCTGGACCACAAGGTCCCTACTACTGTGGCGTTGGATATTCTAATATCGGCTCTATGGCACGCCAAATGGTCTACGAACATCTTGAAATCTGCTTAGCAGCCGGTATTCATCATGAGGGAATTAATGCCGAAGTAGCCAAAGGACAATGGGAATTCCAGATTTTTGGTAAAGGTTCTAAAAAGGCTGCCGATGAGGTTTGGGTCGCCCGCTACCTTCTGCAACGTCTTGGAGAAAGCTATGGTATCGATGTAGAATACCATTGCAAACCTCTGGGCAAGGATCTTGATTGGAATGGTTCTGGAATGCATTGTAATTTCTCTACAAACCAGATGCGCGAGCAAGGTGGTAAAGAATATTTTGATAAGCTCATGATTGCTTTTGATAAATACAAAAATGAACACATTGCCGTATATGGTCCTGACAATCATTTGCGCCTCACTGGACTTCACGAGACACAGTCGATTGATAAATTTAACTATGGTATTGCTAATCGTGGCGCTTCCATTCGAGTTCCTCACACATTCGTTAATAATGATTATAAAGGATACTTGGAAGATCGCCGACCTAACTCTCAAGGGGATCCCTACAAGATTGCTGGTCGCATCTTACAAACAATAGCTACAGTAAAGTCCTAATCTTGCTAATCCCCCAACCGTTGATATTTATTCCTCAAATGGTATTGGCTTAGGTGATGGAAGATTCATGACAGGAAGTGCACTTGGAAGATCCATGGGACGAACGCGCTCTGCACGACGCACTTCAGGATTTACTGGAATGGCCTTCTCCACAGGAATTGGTTTTTTCGTAGATTTTGATTTTTCTAATCCTGGTGATCGAGCTATGGCGGCTGCAGGTTCAGAAATAGTAGATCTTTCGTCTATGGCAATGGCTTTTGCTACAGGAATGTTGGTGTTTTCTGGTTGCTGGGCAAGAGGAGGAAGGAGTGTCTGATAGGCATCTGCAGAAGCAAGAAGGGTAGGCCCTGTTACTGCAATTGGAGAAATAGGAGCAAGATCAACAGCTGAGACTGCACGTGGCCACTCCTCGAGTTCATAATCTTTTGTATAGTTGGGAGAAATATTCCCATGAACATCACAGTCACGGGTTGGTATCTCAGCATCCGTGGCATACTCGGCAACCACTGTGTTAGCCTCGTAGCAGGCATCTGTTGCTCGTAAACCAGAGGAACGACAGATACTTTCCTGATGTAGCGATGATGGTCGAGTGATCGGCTTGGGAGGAAATGTCGTAAGTGAGGCATTCATGACTGCTGCCCAGACGGGTAATGCAAGGTCTTTTCCAAAGGCACCACGATAAATTTTTTGTGGTTTATCAAAACCAAGCCAGACACCACAAGTAACCTCACTGGAATAACCGATGAACCACGCATCGGTAAAATCGTAGGCAGTTCCACTCTTACCCCCTGAGGGAAAGAGTGGAAGATTCTCTTTTTTGATTTCAGAAGCATCCGTGTGATGCAGGGCATCATCTAAAATAGAGTGTGTTTGAAAAGCAACCTCGGGAGAAATAACATCGAGACGTTTGAGAGGGGTTTCAAAAAGCAAGGAACCATCGGCATCAGTAATTTTTTTAATTGTATAAAGTTTTTCAGGACGACTCCCTTCTCCTGGAAAGAGAGAGAAAGCGAGTGTTAAGTCATCAAGTTCCATTTCACTGGATCCAAGATAGGCATTAGAAACCTCACGCACAGGCGCATGAATCCCTGCCTGGGCACAAAATTGCTTTAAAGCATCTGTTCCAGTTAAAAAACCTAAGCGCACAACAGCAGCATTTTTTCCTCGTGCCACTGCTTCATGAGAAGTCATTGGGCCTTCGTAGCCATTATCGACACACTCTACCCCCCATTCCCCCAAAATACCGGTTTCTCCCCCAATCATGACATAATGATTATCCATACAACTATCATCAACCACCTCCCCTGGAAAAATTCCTTTGTTATAAGCAGCGGCTGCAACCAGCGGTGTAAAAAGGGTTCCTGGTGGGCGCCGTCCTTGTAATGCACGATTATACTCGCTATGCATGAAGTCACGCCCCCCCACTAAGGCCAAAATTCCCCCAGTATGATTATCAATAGTGAGAACAGCTCCCTGCAAGTAACCAGGTGTTGGAAAGTTAACAAAGCCCCCTTTTGCCACGATTTCCTCTAGTCCACGATGGCGTGCGTGATAATCTGCATAAGTTTCATGATCATATCCTTTGGTGAGGTCAATGCGGTCGAGTTCTTGGTGCAATGCATTTTCTGCCACTTGTTGGAGATGAAGATCCAAGGTGGTATCGATTCGAACCCCTCCATTCATGGCTCGCTGGTATCCTAAGGCTGCAATCGCTTGCTGTCGTACTAAGTCAATGGCATAGGAAACTTTAAAAGGATTACTTCTTTTTTGGACACCCAAAGGAAGCTGAAGTGCCTCTTGGCACTCTTTTTTATTCATAAAACCTAATTCATACATACGGTTTAAAACAAAATCACGTACTCCGAATGCTCCTTTGGGATTATTCCAGGGAGAGAGCGCATTAGGACTTTTTAGTAATCCTGCTAGGAGCGCACTTTCACTGACGTTTAAGGAACCAGCATGCTTGCCAAAGTACCCCATTGCAGCTGCTTCAACCCCATAAAAACCGCTTCCAAAATAGACCCGATTTAAATAGAGCTCCATAATTTTTTCTTTTGTCAAATGACGCTCAATACGATGGGCCAAAAACATTTCTAAAATCTTGCGTTGAATACTCCGCTCGCGAAGATCAAAAGAATTTCGTGCCAATTGTTGAGTCACAGTACTAGCCCCTTGCTTAATACGGCCTTGTCGGTAGTTGCTAATGGCAGCACGAAGAACTCCAAAATAATCGACTCCATGGTGCTCAAAAAATCGATTGTCCTCCTCAGCCACAATGGCATTCACCATAGTCTTAGGAATGTCTGAATAATGGATGGGCAATCGATTTTGAATAAATATTTTTCCAATCTCTACTCCATTACGATCATAGATAACACTCGCAGACTCCATCTTCTCAAGCTTAGAGAGATCAAAACCTTCCACCTGATTTGCAAATCTATAGTAAAGGTAAGCATAACCAACAAGACCACCTAGAGTTCCTAACATAAGAAAACTGACCAGGAGCATCAACCACCCACGTCGATACCATGGTCTCTTCTCAGATTTTTCCCAGCTGTAATAGTTCATATCAGTGATATTGCTTAGAGCAGTCGCAATGAATTAACCTGCATATTTCATACTGAAGTGTCCTGAGGCGACGTTCAAAGCTCATTAGTACAAGACGTGCTAAGGAGTTGATACCGAGCTGTAGGAGTCCCAACCGTCCCAATCGCCATTTGAAATCAATGCAGTAGCCATAGAGCTTTCCAGAAGCCGTAATAGATGGAGTGTAAAATATTCAGGTTAAAACTCTCTGTGATTCAATGCGGTCTTTCTTCACACTTTAAAAAACTTTTGAAGAAATCCTCTCTTGACTCAAACTGGAAACACAACCATTTACCGGCGGAGGGGTTCGAACCCACACATCCTTGCGGATACCAGATTTTGAGTCTAGCGCGTCTGCCAGTTTCGCCACGCCGGCTTGTTTGCGATACAGTCGCTAAGACTACTCGTTTAAAATCTATTTATTCAATCTAAATCCCGTCGTTAAAATGGATAAATTCTCTCCTTTAGATGAAATATCCGGGCTTGGGCAAAACTCATTCACATTAAAAAAAACTAGAGGTCATAAGTGCGTTTGTTACCATTGTGCGGTGATCTCTTTCTTAGCCCGAATATTTCAAACTCATCACCTGCAGAGACTGGGAAGCCAGATAAATTCTGCGTTAGCCCGCCTATTTCATACTTGTTCATCGCGAGGCGACGCGAATCCCGATGCAGAAACCACCGGCGGTCAGGAGACCATGGGGGAGACTGCCCTGGCTTTAAGGGGGCAGCCCGGAAAGGGCGAGACGAGCGGGAGCGAGCGAGTCAACGAAGGTGATGGATTGCAACGACGGCTGTATGTCTCATACTGCCCGAGGAGCAATTCGAGGCTGACGCAGTATCCATCAGTTGTTCGCAAGCTGCAGCAGAATCAGTATGAAATATTCGGGTTGCCTCACCGTTTTAAAATGTCACTCTTGTTTCTGATTTTTTTTATCAGTAGCGCTATAGGAGCTCCAGTCAGGGAAACAGGCTCTCAACCTTTTTCTGTAGAACAGCGTCTCTCCTATTTGGAAGCGATGCTTCATAATGAAGATCCCTCATTAACAGGAATGGTTTCAGTAGCCGCTCCGTGGCATACTGCTTGGATGATGGTTGCTGCACTTTTAGTTCTTTTCATGGTGCTTCCTGGACTTGCTCTTTTTTATGGTGGGCTTGTTCGTCAAAAAAATGTCCTTTCTATTTTAGCAACCTGCCTAGGCATTGCCGGTCTGGTCATTATTCTTTGGTGGGCTTTTGGCTACAGTTTGGTCTTTGGTCATAATTTTCATTCACCTTTCTTAGGAGGTTCTGAATATTTTTTCCTTCAAGGAGTTAACTCATTACCCAATACCAATTATGCTTATTGGATCCCTCAAAATATTTTTTGCATCTATGAACTTGCCTTTGCGATCATTACTCCAGCTCTTATTTTTGGAGCAAGTGCAGAGCGAATGAAATTTTCAGCAGTCCTTTTTTATTCCTTTCTCTGGATGTTCTGCATCTATTTTCCCTTAGCCCATATGGTTTGGGGGAGCAATGGACTCCTTAATGGACTCCTCAATCCAGAGGCCTGGATTCCTGCACTTGATTTTGCAGGGGGCACAGTTGTTCATATGTCTTCAGGGTGGTCCGCCTTGGTGCTTTGTATCATTCTTGGAAAACGTTTGGGACATGGAAAGGAACCGATGATGCCTCATAGTCTTGTTTTAACAGTCGTGGGAACCGGTATCCTTTGGATTGGATGGTATGGATTCAATGCAGGAAGCGCTCTCGGAGTCGATAGCATTGCGATGAATGCCTTCATGACAACAACTCTGGCAGCAGGAGCAGGCTGCCTAACGTGGCCTACAATAGAATTTTTATTCCGTGGAAAACTCAGCGTTTTGGGATTTTGCTCTGGAGCGGTTGCGGGACTCGTAGCAGTGACTCCAGCATGCGGTTTTATCAATAGCGCTGGAGCAATTTGGAGCGGCTTTATTGCTGCAATCGTAACGTACTTTGCCTGCACAACATTCAAGAAAATATTTCATTACGATGATGCCCTCGATAGCTTTGGAATTCATGGAGTTGGGGGAACCATAGGGGCTCTCTTAACCGGAGTTTTTGCGACATCAACGGTGAATGCACATCTGATTTCCCCAATTACTATTAATAATGGACTGGAGCATGCTTTAAAAAATCAAACCATTTGGTTGATACAAGCAAAAGCACTTGGTATGTCTCTTCTCTACGTCGTTATTGTCAGCCTCGTAATTGCAGCTATCGTTAATGGAATCATCGGTCTGCGTGCCAGTCAGGAGGCTGAAGCACAAGGACTCGATATCAGCGATCATGGTGAAGAAGGATATACCTTGAATGGTTAGCTTGAATCCGACTCCCAGATCGATAACTCTCTCCACATTCTATGAAAAAAATTGAAGCTATTATTAAGCCTTTTAAAATCGAAGAAGTCAAAGATGCCTTAAATGAAATTGGAATCGAAGGTATGACTGTAAGTGAGGTGAAAGGCTTTGGACGCCAGAAGGGCCATACTGAAATTTATCGTGGTAGCGAATATACCATCGATTTCCTTCCCAAAATGAAAATTGAAATTGTGCTTGCTGATGATGCTGTGGAGGGGGCTATCGAGGCCATTATGAAATCTGCAAAAACAGGGAAAATCGGAGATGGAAAAATATTTGTTTTCCATGTTGAGGATGCCATTCGTATTCGTACTAATGAAAAGGGAGAGAAGGCAGTCTAGCCCGGATATTTCATACTGATCGTGATGAGGAGGCCGCGAAGGCTGATGGGGCAAGGCGAGCGATGAAGTCTGACGACTGCTGTGTGTATACACACTGCCCGAGGAAGACTTCGAGATCAACGCAGTAATGATGAGCTTTCCACAAGCCGTAATAGATTTAGTGTGAAATATCCGGGCTAGCTCAGCTACTGGGGAGATCGATACAACCGAAAAGGTTACTTGTTACTAAATCGATCGATGATCACTGCCTCGTTGTAGGAGATCTGTCCTGGCTTAGGCCAGGCCTCCTTTGTTTTTTTTCCAACAGCAATCATAAAGCTAATAAGATGATCCTCGGGAAGATCAATTATTTTCCCCACAGCTTCATAATCGAACCCATCCATAGGACAGGAATCAAGCCCCATAGCCTGAGCAGCAAGCATGATGGTTTGTCCAGCCAAACCACAGGAGCGCATTGCTTCATCACGAATCACTTGAGGTTTACCTTGGTAATAACTCATGACTGCAGGAATAATAAAATCTTGTACTGCTTGAGGGGCATTTTTCCAATAGCGTTGGGGCTCCTTCCACGAAGAGAGGTCTGCACAGAGCACGATCAACAAGGAGGCATCGGTCATTTGAGCTTGATCCCAAGCGGCTGCTCTTATTTGTTGGCGTATTTTTGAATCACGCACGAGCACAAAACGCCAATTTTGAATATTGAAGGCTGTCGGCGATTCCATAGCGAGGGAGAGTAATTTCGTAATTTCTTCCTCTGACATTTGATAATTGGGATCATACTGTTTAATAGCACGACGACTCAGGATAGCTTCAAAAGTATTCATAGTGGTTTTTTTAAATGATTTTTTTTACCCTTTTCCAACTGTTTTGAAATAACATACGGAACCTTAAAGCATTCATCTTTAGCCTTCTGTCTACCAACCCGTCAACTCAAACATTCATGATGCTACAACAGATTCTGGAAAAAGGATTGCGATTTCTTTCTCGGACTCAATATTCCTTGAATCGAGGTTGGAGACGCTTGCAAAGGAAGCCTCGCACAGTGACTGAAGCTCCTAATCTTTTACCAACACTCATTAAAGTACTAGCTGCCTTTACTCGCGTTGATGGAGAGATGCTTGAAGAAGAGATCGATTCCATCCTTGGGTTTTTGCGTTATGACTATCCCGAAATTGTTTACTCCGAGCTGCGCCAACTTTTTCGTCAAGCACTCGAAGAACAGCAAGACCTCTCTGAAATCGCCACCAAGCTTTCTAATAATCTAGATAATAATCGCAAAATTCTTCTTGGTGTTCAGCTCTACGATCTCATCTTTCGATCTGGAATGAAGGAGGATCAGGTGGCTGCTTATTATGATTTTATGGCCAAGCTGGGAATGGCAGATCAGGCCATTGATATTGTTTATCAGCTCAATGCCAATGAAGAGATAGATCCCGCTCCCAATTTTCATCATTCCTCTCAACTTGAAAAGCTCAGTTTTGGCCATCCCAGCTATCATGATGTTGGGCTTCGAGATCTTCCTGAAAAAGAATTTCTCTTAGCCTACCGTTTTCACGATTTTATTATTCTCAAAAACAAAACAGAACGGGCCATCATCGTTCAAGGAAGGCTTCTCAAGCCACTGGAATTTTGTCGTATCTATCCTGGACAGCGCATTCTCATTGGTGAACAGGTGATCACAAGCCAGGATCTTATCTTTTATTTTAATGCGAAAAAAAATGTCTCCCTGCCACATCTCTTCGTTGCTATTGGCAAAAAAGAGGTTCGACTCGATAAAGTGCGAAATCGAGACAGCAGCCTTGAGGTCGCTTTTGGCCTTAAAGTAGACGTTACTGCACTACAAAATCTCCAAGCAACCTTGGATGGTATTACACTTAAAAAAGGGATTCACCTTCAAGCTCAGCTTGATGATCGCATTCTCTTCACCAATGGAGGAGAGCTCAATTTAAACGATCTTAAGAGACATGTACGCTCATTTGGAGGACGTTTCCCACTCAAAGCATCGAAGTCGGAGTACCTTGTTTCCAATAATCCAGGGCTTTTAGAAGAAAATGACATTCTCCTCTCTCATGGAAGTGGGGGGGAAGTTCTTCTTAAAATTTCCTGCAACTATCCGGAAAAGACAGGATATATTCAAGTTCTTCAAGCTGATCGCCCGATCATTGTGCATGAACTTCCTGTTAGAAATGGGGCACCTCTTCTCGATGGCGACACCATTGGAATTAATCCTGGCCAAGTCCTACGTTGCAACTTCACCGATCGAATTATTGAAGAAGAGCGTAATATTATTCATCGCCTGGAAGTCAAGGATGTCCTTTGCCGATTTCCTAATGGTCATGTCGCTTTAGATAATTTGAATTTCTCGGTCGAACGTGGAGAAATGATTTGCGTTATGGGAGCTAGCGGTTCGGGCAAAAGCACCCTGTTACGAGCACTAGCAGGGGATTTTCGACCCGTCCAAGGAGAGGTGCGTTTTAATGATTACTCCCTCTACGCCCAATATGAAACATTGCGCCAATACATCACCTACATTCCCCAATATGAGGCTTTTGATGAACAACTCACCATTGAAGAAAACCTCTCCTTTGCAGCAGCCTTACGTGCTCCCCACTTATCAAGAAAAGAGCGAGCCCGCCGCATTGATAGCAAATTAGCAGAGTTGGGACTCAATGAACGTCGTAAGAATGTCGTAGGAGATACCCATCAAAAAATCTTAAGTGGAGGGGAGCGAAAACGTCTCAACATCGGACTTGATATGATTAGCACTGCTGATGTCTACCTTTTTGATGAACCAACCTCCGGACTCTCCTCCAAAGACTCGGAGCACGTTATTGAAATCATTCGGGGCATTGCTCATAACAAAATTGTTTTAGTCACCATTCACCAACCGACTTCGAAACTCTTTCAAATGTTTCAAAAAGCACTGCTCCTGGATCGTGGTGGTAAGTTAGTTTTTTTTGGAACTCCCTCCGAAATGCTTGCCTACTTTGCCGAAGCAGAGCATGAACAGCTTTTTGGAACAGAACTTGGAGGGTGCAAAGCATGCGGCTCCACACGACCTGAATTTGTCTTTGATGTTCTAGAGACACCATTGCGGGATCTAAGTGGCGATCTCATTTATCAGGAAAACAATCGAGGACAGTTGGTCCCAGCACGTCGCTTTTCACCTGATTATTGGAGAGATAAATTTGAGACACATCGATTGATGAAAGAGGTGCAACATTCCTTAGGATCTGCAAAACCCCTCTCCACAACCTTAGATGCTCATCCTGCACCCATCCTGATGCCTCAATGGGAGCCGCAACGGTGGCGTGACGAAGTAGCACAACTCTTTATTTTACTTCAACGATCTTTTATTAGCAAATTACGCAACCGAGCTAATCTTCTCACCACCTTAGTAGAGGCTCCTCTCTTGGCTTTTCTCATTGGAGTCGTTCTCCGATATTCGGAGAGCAGCAGCTATGATTTTGCATCGGCATTTCATATCCCAACCTACTTTTTCCTTTCACTCGTTGTTGCTATGTTCTTAGGACTGACCAATAGTGTGGATGATATTATTCATGACCGACCTGTCCTCTTGCGCGAGCGAAATCTTAATGTACGACTCGGTTATTATGTACTAGCAAAGGGGATCACCTTGGGGGTCTTTGCCATTGCGCAGTGCGCCTTATTTGCACTCATTGGTAATAAGATGCTCGGCATTCGTGGTTTTTTTAAAATAGAGTTTGTTGCATTGTTCTTAACAGCCTTGAGTGGCATTTCACTAGGTCTTCTCATTTCCTCGCTTGCCTCTGAGGGAAAAACCGCAGTAAACATCATTCCCATTGTTCTCATTCCCCAGATTATTCTTGGGGGTGCTTTGATTAAATATGAGGAAATGAATCGTAATCTCGATTTTATTTATTCTATTCAACAGTGGTTCAATCATCATCCCGACTCAGCAATGGAGCCACGCAGTGACTTGCAGGTTCCTTTCATCTGTGAATTCATGCCGATGCGTTGGTCCTATGAAGCTTTAATTTATGCACAAGCAAAACTCAATCCCCTAGCAATCCGTCAATCGAGAATTCAAAATCAAATAAATCGAATTTCAGCGATGAGCAATCCAACGGAGAGGGAGTTAGATCGCCTTGAAGATCTCAAGGAACTCCTTGCTATCCTCAGTGGATTGAGTGGAAAAACAGCAGCAGAAGTCGATTATCGTCTCTCTCTCATTGATAAAGTGATTCAAGGAGCCCCATTCAATCGCAAAAAACTCGTGAGTCGTCATACAGGTATCAATGTGGAGCAGCTCTATACCAACCAAAAAATGGTCGACCTTGTTTCCAAAGCTGAAATGGAACAAGCAGATTACCGAGAAAGTCGTCATCCCAATGTTTTCTTTGGACCTATTAAATATTATCTTGGATTAACAATAGATATTCTCACATTCAATATCGGCGTGCTCCTCATCTCCACCTTCTCTGCTTTTTTAGCACTTTACTTCATTTTGAAACGTCAAATAAAAATGGGAAAGCATTAGCCCGCATATTTCAAATTACCAATAGCGACAATGATATCCTTCGAAGACAACTGGCTTGATATTATCCTCAAAGCAATACGAGGATTGAATTTGGATCCCATTACCTTGTCCCAGAGGAGTGGAATCCCCCAAGCAAAAATCACCTCCCTCTTAGCAGGGCTGCGTAATGATGCAACACTCGTTGCCATTGCTCCAACCTTGGGACTTCATCCCCGCGAACTTGTCATGGTTGCAGCTGAGACCTCTCATCTTCTGGTTCCCACCTTACCAATCCATGTTCACTGCTTCACAACCCTCTACCATGGCATGGAGGTTCACTCGTATCTCCTCTGGAGTCAGATGAATCACCATGCTGTTGCCTTTGATACAGGAGCCGATCTAACCCCCCTCCTAGAAAAACTGGATCAGAATCATCTCTCTTTAGAAGCGATTTTTTTAACTCACTCCCATGCAGATCATATCTTTAAACTCGCTGAGCTTCAAAAAAAACTAAAGATTCCTGCTTGGATCGATCCTGCAGAGCTTATTGAGGGGACACAACCCCTCACCACCGATTTTTCCTATCAGCTTGATTCAAGAGTCTCGATAAAGGCACTCTCTACTCCTGGACATTCTCCAGGAGGTACAACCTACCTCATTGGGGGACTCTCCCGACCGATAGCTATCGTGGGAGATGCCATTTTTGCTCGTTCTGTGGGAGGAATGCCCACTGCCTCTTATGCCGCTGGCCTCAAAAGTATTTGCAATAAGATTCTCATGCTTTCCCCTGCAACCCTCCTAGCCCCAGGCCATGGCCCTCTCACAACCGTCGAAGAAGAACGTATGAAGAATCCTTTCTTTGCATAGTCTAGCCCGCATATTTCATACTGGTTCGTCGCGAGGCGCCGCGAATCCTGATGCAGACACCACCGGCGGTCGG
>Ga0114975_10000942_pt1 | contig 21289 bp, 18 predicted proteins | sample S_130626_EF_Meta_FD_87031 | JGI IMG/M metagenome (GOLD analysis project Ga0114975, IMG submission 87031) | Freshwater microbial communities from Lake Simoncouche, Canada to study carbon cycling - S_130626_EF_MetaG | ecosystem: Environmental > Aquatic > Freshwater > Lake | place: Lake...
CTCCCATTTTGATTTGGGCAGTATGTACACATACAGCCCTGCATCAAAATGCTCGCCTGCCTTACCCCATCAGCCTTCGCGGCCTCCTCGTCACGATCAGTATGAAATATCCGGGCTAGCCCGGATATTTCATGCCAACTCAGTAGCCATGGAGCTTTACATATGCCGTAATAGATTGAGTGTGAATATTAGGAGGCAGCCCTGAAAGGGCGAGACGAGCTGGAGCAAGTCGAGCAAGATGATGATCTTCGAGGATCGATGGATGCATACACACTACCCATGGAGGACTTCAAGCTGCCACATAGTAGCCCTCTTGGCTTCCCGGTCTCCATAGTAAATTAGTAGGAACTATTCGGGCTTGAGATTCTTATTTTGGCCACTGCGGAGGGTTGTTAGAGTTGGATGCATCATCTCCTGTCATTTTTTTTTCAACAAAATTGGCAGAACCACTGATATCCTCTCCAACACCACGAATCGTATTACAACCGAGGAAGGTCATGGAAAGTCCTAAGAACAGAGTGAGTGCAATGAGTGGAGGTGTTTTCATAGTAAGGTGATTTGGAAAGAAGATTCTATTTTTTATAAATAGTTCAAGTTGATGATTCTTAATGATGATTCTTTTCTTCACAACACTTTTTTTGTTGTTGTTCAAGAAGTAGATCAAATTGATCAAAACAATTGGCATAGAAAGGATAGCAGTTTCTTTTCTCAGAAGAGGGACGATAGCGCCAATGTTTATAGGACCAAAGCCAATATTCTGGATGACGTCGAATACCTGACTCTAAAACATCCCAGTAAGCTTGAGTTAACGATTCGACACTACTATTGCTTGTCATCGGTACAGGTGAATGAAATCGAATAGTATAGCCACCTTCTGGCCGTATGAGGCATTCTACAGGAACTAGGAGGGCACCTGTGCGCAGTGCAAGCTCTGCAGGCAAACGGGTAAGTGGTACTAAAAGTCGATTAAAAGCACGTACAATCACAGGGCCTTCATCTGGTTTTAAATTAAGATCTACTAGAATACCAAACTTACCCTTTGTTTTAAGATAACGGAATAATTTTAACATCGCCTGCTCTTGAGGCAGCACCTCTTGTCCTAGACTCGATCTCCAATCATTAAAGAGTTTCCCGAGTAGTGGATTTTTGAATTTTTGAGCAATCACAGGAAATCTTTCCGTGTGCCTAGCTGCAATCTGTCCCGTCCATTCGAAATTAGCAGCATGCAAACAACAATAAATCACAGCAACTCCCGATTGCTCTGGAGAGCTGATAGGATCTACCACTTCGATTGTGGCGATTTCATCCATAATCTCAGGAGATAAACGAGGAGACCAAAGTAGCTCTAAAATGCTGGCTGCAAAAACCTTATATGATTTTTGAGCAATATGAAGGCATGCTTTTGCATCATACTCATCTCCAAAAGCTGATTTGATATTAGCTAGGGCTACCTGACGACGGTGACGATCTAACAAAAAGAAGAGACCTCCCATTGCTCTACCAATAGGTCTCAACCACCTCCACGGTAAACACTGAATTATCCAAGCTCCAAAACAGAGTGCATAATATTCGAGATGGTATCGGTAAGGTTTCAAGTGACTCACAAAAGAGAAGGGGTGCCTGTTATTGAGTAGGATCTGTAGCTTTCTCATCTCGGTATCGCTATCACATCGACAGGAGGGGCTGCGCAACGATCATCAAAACAACATGAATAGAAATAGGACGTAAAGAGTTGTTCTAAAAAAGGTGATTGGGTTTGGAACTATTGAGGTTAGGAATCAATTATTTTGGGGAGATGGTGGCATCGGTTGATAACTCTTCTAGGAGGCGTGGAAAAACAGGAGTCGCCCTCCCAGCAAAATATTTTTCAGGAAGCTCAGGAATGATGATTTCATCTCGTAGCACGAGCGGCTCAAGAGCCAGTTGGCTCAAGATTTTTGCTCCAGCATCTGGAGTAATTGGAAGAATGAGTGTCGCAGCAATACGAATTGATTGTAGAAGGGTCATTAAAACAGCTGACAGACGGCTCTCTTGATCCGGTTCTTTAGCTAATTTCCATGGGGCTGTTGTGTCAATAAACACGTTAGTTCGTGTGACAATTTCCACCATTGTTTCGAGCCCAGCATGAACGAGTGAGGAGTCCATTTCTTTACAATAGCGATGCACTAAGTTGAGATGCTCTTCAAGGAGAGTGGTGCATTCCTCGGTGAGCGAAACGCGAAGGAGCCCTTCTGGTCGATAGCGACTCACCATTCCTAAACTTCGATTGAGAAGATTGCCAAGTCCATTGCTTAGTTCGGCATGATAGCGACTTAAAAGACGTTCTTCACTAAAATCAGCATCGCGCCCCATCACCACATCACGCATCAAATAATAGCGAAGTGCAGCAAGGCCAAATCGCTGAATTGCTTGATGAACATCAAAAACATTACCAGTACTCTTACTGATTTTTTCTCCGTTTAGTGTCCAAAAACCGTGCACTAGCAAATGGGGCATCTGATCATCTGAAAAGCCCATAGCATGGAGCATACAAGGCCAATAGATACCATGGGCTGGAATAAGAATATCTTTACCAATCAAGTGAGCATCACAAGGCCAGAGCGTTGAAAAATGATTTTTGCTCTCCTCCTGGAGGTACCCAGCAAAACTGATGTAATTGATTAAGGCATCAAACCAAACATAGACCACAAATTCTGGATCAAAAGGAAGTTCAATCCCCCACGAGAGGCGGCTTTTAGGGCGTGAAATACAGAGGTCTCCATTCATTTTTAATACCGCATTCTTGAGTTCGGATTGACGAAATGAGGGGGTGACAAAATTGGGAGTTTTCTCCAAAAAAGAGAGTAACCACGAATGGCATTTTGAAAGACGAAAATACCAGTTTTCTTCTTCTAAAAAAACGACTTCTCCCCACTGATCTCCAAATGCACCATCCACCCCTCGTTCTTTGTCAGTTAAGAACTGCTCTTGTCGAACGCTGTAGTAACCTTGGTAAGAAGCTTTATAAAGCCATCCTTTCTCCAAAAGATGGGATAATATTTTTTGAACAACACTCTTGTGAATAGGATCTGTTGTGGAAGCCCAGGCATCGTAAGAAATCCCGAGTTCTTTCCAAAGATTAAGGAACTCTTGAGAGAGGGCATTGGTAAAGGCCTGTGGTGAGATTCCTTGCTTTTCGGCTGCCTGCTGAACTTTTTGTCCATGCTGATCAACACCAGTGAGGAAAAAAACTTCTCTGTCCCGTAACCTTTGATAGCGAGCTAACACATCGGCTAATATTTTTTCATAAGTATGACCAATATGAGGAACGGCATTGGTATAGTCGATGGCCGTAGAGATAAAATAGGGTTTCATAGGGAGTGATTCAAATAATCTTAAAAATGTGAATGCAAATGGGAAGAGTTGCGTAAGGATTGTGAAGTCGAGGGTATGATCACATAACAGCCGAGTTACTATTCAAGCCCCAAGCAGCATCTATTTGGCTTCCCTGCTTCCGCAGGTGATCGGTATAAAATATTTGGGGGTATAGACGATAGATGCAGGCAGAGTGAAAATGAAATTCAGGGGGAGTACAATTTGCATGAAGGCTAATTAATACCATACCGCTTGAGACACCACACATTCACTTTATGTGTGATGGTGGCATAGCAAAGAACAAATCCTATAATCCAAGCCCAGTAAATGGCTGGAAGAGGTACCATCTCAAAGTAGGCTCCCATTGGAGTGTAAGGAAGTACTCCTCCTATCACCATAATTAGAAAGCTCATCAGTAGAAGAAATGGGCTCGCAATGCTTTGTATAAAAGGAATTTTAGCAGTCCGAATAATATGCACGATTAATGTTTGTGTTATGATTGATTCTACAAACCATCCTGTGTGAAAAAGTTTTTCGTAATATGACTTCATTTCGGGAGTTGTACCGACACTACTAAAAAGGTGGCAATGGAAGATATAAAGCATCAAGAAAAAAGTGGCGTAGTCAAAAACAGAACTCAATGGCCCAATAAAAACCATATACCGCCTAATGTTACCGATATTCCATTTACGAGGTTGTAACAAATATTCAGCATCGACATGGTCGGAGGGAATACCAATTTGTGAGGTATCATAAAGTAAATTGTTGATCAGAACTTGAATTGGAGCCATCGGAAGAAACGGAAGAAAACAAGCACTTCCAACCATACTAAACATATTGCCAAAATTAGAACTTGCCCCCATTCGAATATATTTCAAAATATTTCCAAAAACCTTGCGTCCCTCTAAAATACCGTCTTCTAGGACCATGAGGCTTTTCTCAAGCAGGATGATGTCTGCTGATTCTTTGGCGACATCCACAGCAGTATCCACTGAAATACCAACATCTGCTACACGCATTGAAAGGGCATCATTAATACCATCACCCATATAGCCTACAACATGACCTTTTTTTTGAAGAGCAAGGATGATTTGTTCTTTTTGGGATGGAGTGAGACGAGCGAAGACATTATTTTTTTCAGCAAGTGTTCCTAATTCTTCTTCACTTAAGGATAAAATCTGATCCCCTGTAATGACTTCATCTACCTCAAGCCCTACATCTTTACATATTTTGCGTGTCACAATCGCATTATCACCTGTGAGAATCTTAGTGGAAACTCCATAGGATTTGAGTGAAGCAATAGCCTTGTAGGCAGATTCTTTCGGAGGGTCAAGGAAGGCAATATATCCTAGCAGCGTCAATTCACTTTCATCAGATATAGAAAAGGTTGTTTTATTTTGAGGGAAATCACGGTAGGCAATCCCAAGAACACGGTATCCATCACGACTCAATTTTTCATACTCTTCAAGCAGATCATTTTTAATGAGGTCGATCATCATGTAGATTTCATCGTCCACCTGATAATGAGTGCAAACCTTATAGATATCTTCCACGGATCCTTTGCACACCAAGACGTGATCCCCCTCATAATCGACCACTACAGACATGCGTTTGCGTTGGAAATCAAAAGGAATCTCATCAACTTTCTTACAATCACGATCCACATCCAAATCTGTATGCGAGAGCACTGAGGCATCCAGTAAGTTACGCATTCCTGTCTGATAATAACTATTCATGTAGGCATAGCGAAGAACATCATCACTATCTCGATTGGTCACATCGACACTTTTTTCAAGAATCACACGATCTTGAGTGAGCGTCCCAGTTTTATCGGTACAAAGAATATCAATAGCTCCAAAGTTTTGGATGGCATTAAGGCGCTTAACGATAACCTTCTTTTTGGACATAGCCATAGCCCCTTTGGCAAGATTGACGGTGACGATCATTGGAAGCATCTCTGGAGTCAGTCCCACAGCGACGGAGAGACCGAAGAGTAATGCTTCTGCCCAATTATGATTTCTTACTCCAATAATAAGAAAAACAACACTTACCATTACGATCATAAAACGGATCATTAACCAGGTAAAACCAGCGATACCCCGCTCAAAACTTGTGAGTACAGCAGAGCTTGTAAGCTTTTGTGTGATTGCTCCAAAATATGTTTCAACACCGGTATTAATCACAACTGCTTTGGCACTGCCACTAATTACATTACTACCTTGAAAAACAGCATTCGAGAGTTCTAGGGCTGATCGCTGAACTCCATTCTTGGGGCTTGCCCAGTGAACTGTTTTTTCAACAGGCATCGATTCACCTGTGAGCGTGGATTGGCTTACAAAGAAATCTTTAGCACTCATGAGACGCATATCTGCAGCAATCAGCGAACCAGCCTGAAGAGAAACAACATCCCCAGGAACAATTTCAGCCATTGGAATCTCTACCTCTTTTCCATTACGCAATAAATGGCAGTTTGTTTGCACCATAGCTCGCAACTTCTCCACAGCCTTGCTTGTTCGATGTTCTTGAAAATAAGCGAAGCCAATACTCAAGATGACCATAAACCCGACAACAGTTGCCGACGTCGGATCCCCCATTAAAATGGAGATAACACAAATAACCAGAAGCTGAATTACTAATGGGTTTTTACAGCGCGTGAGTATTTCATGGAAAAAACTCTCTTCCTCTTTTTTGCCGACATCATTAGGACCATGCTGGGATAGGATTTTTTCGGCTTCTTCACTAGTAAGCCCCTGCTCGGAGGATTGTAGTGACTGGAGGGCCTCTTCTACAGATATGGAGCAGAGGTTAATAAATTTTTTTTCATATTCAGAGGGAGCTACAGCGGTCGCAGTTACCTTGAGAAAGGAAATCGAAGGGAAAAATTTATGAAACAAAGATGGAATACTCACGACGTTGGTGTTTATTGGACTTTCGTATTTTAGGTCTTTGGCAAGAGTTACAAACAATCTCTTTCCTAAGAGAAATTACGAATTCCAACACTCTTAGCTGAGGGGAATGCACTATTGGAGCGACATTAATATGGGAGTCGGATAAATCCCTAGGATCAGAATCACAGCAATCAATAGTGAAATGAGTACTGTTGTTAACTTAGAAAGGGTAATAGGAGCGCTACCTTGGCTTGGTTGCTTCCAATACATGACTTTAATGACTTTGAGATAGTAATAAATCCCAGCGACGACAGAGATCGTACCGACTCCAAGCAATCCATAATGACCTTGTTGAAAGGTCACTTGAAAAATGAAAAATTTGCCAAAGAATCCTGCAGATAATGGAAGTCCAGCTAATGAAATCATCGCCACCGTCATTGCAGCTGCAAGGAGCGGAGAACGCTCATGCAGACCTTGAAAACAATAGATCTCATTTCCCCCTGAAGTTTCAGTCACAATCAGGAGCACAATAAAAGCCAGTGAAGTCATTGCTAAATAAGCAACGAGATAAAATCCGATAGCAGGGAGAGCTAAAGCAGCACCTATACTAGCTACAGCCATTAAAACATAACCGGTATGAGCAATACTGGAGTAGGCAAGGAGACGCTTCATGTTTGTTTGAGCCATTGCAGCGAGATTCCCAAAGAGGAGTGTCATCATGGCTAATAGGGTAGTGACAGCAAAAACTTTCTTTCCAAGCGTTGGAATAAGATAGAGTTGTTCTAAAAAACGAAGTAGTAAAACGAACCCAGCCGCTTTGGAAGCAATAGAAAGAAAGGCTGTGATTGGTGTGGGAGCTCCCTGATACACATCAGGAAGCCAAAATTGAAAGGGAAATGCAGCAATTTTAAAACAAAAAGCAACCAAGACAAGTCCTACCCCAAAAAGAAGAGGTGTTAATGATTGGGGAGGAAGGAGAGCGATGCTATCAGCAAGATGTTCAATACTGGTAGTCCCGGTTATTCCAAAAATCCAAGTAATTCCATAAACGAGAAACCCGGTTGTGAGAGCACTTAAAATAAGATATTTTGTACCCGCTTCCAAGGTTTTGGGATCTTTTCGCAGATAAGAAATAGAAATATAGAGCACCACTGTCATACATTCTAGTGATACAAAAAGCATGATGAAACTAATCGCAGAGACAAGCCACATTAAGCTGGCGCATGCAAAAATTGGGAGGATAAAAAATTCACCAACACCTGCTCCAGGACGCTCTCCGGGAATGCCTCGTTGAATTACTGGAATAAAATCCAATGACATCCACAAAGTAATGATCGTCATTACAATCATGAATCGCTTGAAAAAAAGAGCAAGGGGATCAGTTGTATAAAAGGGGGCGCTTTCTATAGAGAGTGAATGCAGTGGCATCCATGTTAAGAAAAGCACAAAAAACAGACCTGCAATACCTGCCAATGCGATTTTTTTCTTATCGAGATCTGGGAGGAAGGCCTCAACCATCAACAAAATAATACCAAGTAAAACTACAGTGTATTCGAGAAATAATGGGTTCATGCAGGCAAGTTAAGAAATAAAGGATAATGAGTAAAGAGTGCTAGCAAGGGGTTCGTATCGTATTAGTTTTAAGGAGAGGGCTTCTAACATAGAATCTTTATCTAGGTTTTTTGAGAGTGAATGGTACTTCAATAAAAATTATGAAAACTTTTGTAGCTTCAAGGTGCTCTTTTTTATTGTTCACTCATCACTCATCTAGTTCCCCAGGACTTAACGAAAAGCAGTGTTTACAAGGTTGAGGATGAGATGTGGAAAAATACCGGTGATTAATAGGACAACAAGGAGCATTGTTATAGGTGCAAATTCATAAAAAGAAAGATCCTTAGTGTTTATCCATCCCTCCGCTTTTATTAATGGACCGAAGAAAACAGCTCGATAGGCTCTCAACATATAAATTGCTGAAATGACTACTCCCCAAAGAGCAGCAATAATCGCAATCATAAAACTTAGTGACCCCTGATCTATGATTACCGTCGCTGTAGCTCCAAAAAAGATAAGAATCTCACCAGCAAAATTAGTAAAGCCTGGCAAACCAATCGAGGCCATAGTTCCAAAACCAAAAAGTAAGGATGCCTTTGGAAAAAGTTGGGCTAATCCTCCTAGCTCATGATAGGAAAGTGTTTCCGTCCTAGAACGAAGTGCTCCACAAAGTGCAAAGAGAGCGGCTATTGAGAGCCCATGCCCGAACATGAGTAGGGCAGCCCCGCTCAAGCTAAGTATATTGAAGGCAACAAGACCCAGAAAGATTGTTCCCATATGCATGACGCTGGAATAAGCAATCGTCCAATCAAGACGGCGTTGAGCCATAGTAACATATCCAATGTAAAGAATGTTACAAATTAAGAGAAAGAGAAGTAGAGTTGAAAACCTTCCAACTGCTGCGGGAAAAATAGGAAGTGCTAAACGAATTAATCCATAGAGTCCAAATTTTTTGAGAACACCAGCATGGAGCATTGCTGTTGGTGCTGGAGCACTTGCATACGTACTTGGAGCCCATGAATGAAATGGAAAAAGTGAAACCAAGGTTCCAAATCCCACCAGTAAAATTAAATAAATCCAAGAAGCTGGATGACTCATTTCGTTCTGACTTAACTCTGCCATCACCCGAAAATCAAAAGAGCGCATGCTGCTTGGAGCTGCAAGGTAGAGAGCAATGATTCCAAGGAGGACAATGAAACTACCTGCCCCGAGATAAAGGGTAGCTTTCCAGGCGGCTGCTTGTCGATCTCCAGAACCCCAGGTGCCAATCATGATAAAAACAGGAATGAGTGCAATCTCATGAAAACCATAAAGGAAAAAGGTATCTAACGAAGAAAAGGCACCCGCAAGTCCTGCTGAAATAAAGAGTAAGCAGCAATAAAAGAGGGAAGGTGAGCGCTCTAGTTTGGGTGTCACCCAAATTGCAGCAAAAGAGACAAGCGTTGTGAGTAACAACATTGTGAGACTCAATCCATCAGCACCCAAAGTGAAATTCAGTCCCATTTGTGGAATGAGTCTTGTTTCTTGCAGGTACTGCCATCCACCTATAACCGTGTCGTAATGGAAAAATAATAAGAGGCTCCATATCAGATTGAATCCTGTTGCCAGAAGTGACGTTACGCGTGCAGGTGCACCAGCTAGGATCAACACAATGGCAACAAGTGGTAGAATAATGAGAAAAAGGAGTGGACTCATGAAGTAAAGGGTGAAAAGTAAGAAAGTGTTATTCAGAGGCTGGTTCTACGTCTCAATGTTTTTTAAAATAAGTCTTTATGGAATCATGCATAGCAATTTTTATGAGACATTTTTGAACTAATGAATCCTCATTAACAACACGATTATTCCAATAACACCTCCGCCAAGGAAGAGGGTGTAGGCTTGAAGATTACCAACTTGTAAAAAACGTAACACAAACCCAAAGGACCAAATTAGTGAGGCAATTCCTTGAACGATAAATCCATCAATAACCCAACGATCGATAAAGGCCATGGCATTGGCAAATCCTCCTTGGATTTTTTCTACGCACCAATCGTAGAGTGCATCAATGTAGAAACGATTAACCAGAAGAGGGATTTCTATTGGGTCTTTGGATGCTTTTCTATAGATTGCCCAGGCAGTCACGGTACCTACGAGAAAAAAGAGGATAAAAATTAATTCCACATAAGCTGGAGTCTCTTTTGGAAGCTCTAGGCTTCCCAGGGGAGCAATAAAATAACGTGTGATCAGAGGATAACCAGAAAAAATGGCTGGAATAGAAAGCATGATCAATGGGATGGTCATTACCAGGGGAGATTCTGGAGCAGTACGTGCCTGTTCAGTACGCGGTGTTCCAAAAAAAGCAACAATGCAAACACGTGTGATGTAAAATGCGGTCAGGCCAGCTGCAGTAACAATCATCCAAAAAACAATTTTATTCTGCTCAAAAGCAAACTTCATAATGAGGTCTTTGCTAAAACTCCCACTGAAGAATGGACATCCGGCAAGTGCTAGCATACCACACAAGAAAGTGACAAAGGTGATCGGCATCCGTTTGCGAAGCCCCCCCATTTTCCAAATATTGAGTTCGTGGTGCATGCTGACCATGACTGATCCGGAAGTTAAGAAGAGAAGACATTTGAAAAATGCATGTGTAAAAAGATGAAACATAGGAACAGCTGCTGTTGTCGCAACTCCTACAGCAGTCACCATATATCCCAGTTGCGAAATCGTAGAATAGGCAAGAACACGCTTAAAGTCATTTTGCTGTGTTCCGAGAAATGCAGCACCCAAGGTTGTAATAGCACCAACCCATAGAATCACTTCCCGAGCACCAGGAGAAAATGAGAGTAGAGGGAATATACGAGCTAACATATAGACACCGGCAGCAACCATTGTTGCTGCATGAAGCAGGGAGGAGACAGGCGTGGGACCTTCCATAGAGTTGGGTAACCAGACATGGAGTGGGAATTGTGCCGATTTACCAACAGTACCACAAAAAATAAAGACTAAGGAACATGCAAGTAATGTCGGATGCTGACTAAACAGTGAAAGTGAGTGATTAATCGTGGAAAAGGAAATGCCACCGGTAGCAACCCACAAAAGTAAGATTCCAATGAGAAATCCAAAATCTCCAATTCGATTCACAATAAAGGCTTGCTTTCCAGCATCAGCAGCACTGTTTTTTTCAAAAAAGTGCATGATAAGAAGATAAGAACTAAAACCTACAAGTTCCCAGCTAATAAAGAGCATGATAAAATTATTTGCTAGAACAATACCGAGCATTGAAAAGAGGAAAAAGGCTAGCCCTGCAAAAAAACGAGCATAGCCACTTTCCTCGCGCATATACCCGATAGAGTAAATAAATACGAGTGTCGCAATAGATGTTACCACGACAAGCATCGTACGGGATAGTGGATCTACAATCATTCCTATGGGAATTGAGAGAGCCTCCCCAAAATCAATCCATTTGATTCCCTCAACTGCAAAATCTGTACCTTTAAAAAAAATAATCCAGCTTCCCAAACAGGAGATCATTGAAGCTACAATGGCCAAGGAAGCTGCTGCCCCTTTATTACGTTGGGTAATGCAGAGAATAGAACCTGCAGCCACGAGTGGTGCTAGGTAAAGGGTCCAAACAAGAGCAGAGAGATGAGAAGTAATTAGATTCACAGTGATAAAGGAGAAGCTAGTGAGAACAAAGGTAAATGAATGATTTCATGAACTACTCCGCAAGAACGGGAGTTGTGTGAGGTTTTATAGAAGTGAACTCTTTTTAATAAGATTTCATTAGAATTTCATAGCATTAAGGTCTTCACTATGTGTTGTTTGACGGCTGCGAAATAGAGCAACAATGATTGCAAGTCCCACAGCTACTTCAGCAGCAGCAACAGTGATGATAAAAAAGACTAACACTTGTGCATCATAATTTTGAATCCCGTTGACAATACCATATCGTGAAAAGGCAACAAGCGAGAGGTTAACGGCACTGAGCATCATTTCTAGACACATGAAAATAATAAGAATATTTCGGCGAAGCATGACACCAGCAAGTCCTAATGAGAAGAGAAGGCCACTTGCCATGAGGTAATGAGAAAGGGTAGTCATTGAAAAGGGAGATGCTAAGAGTTTTATCTATTCTTACGAAACATTTATTTTCTGAAATGATTCATCTATTGATGAAAATCTACCGAAGCGTCCGTCTGCTCAGAAGGACAACCCCGACTGTTGCTACTAAAAGTAAGACACCAACAATTTGAAATGGTAAATTGAATGAATGAAAAAGTGTCATGCCAATCATGCTCACGTCCTGTGACGGAGCCATAAGCACAGGTATCGGTTTTGAAAACTGAGGGCTCGATTCGAGTGCTTGAGAGAGGAGTACCACAAAAGATAAAACAACCACCGTTCCACCTAACATCACTCCTAGCTTCACGCGACGGCATTCTTCTGCTTGAAGATTCAGAAGCATGATGATGAAAAGAAAAAGCACCATCACAGCTCCAGCAGCAACGAGCACTTGAACAATGGCTATAAAAAAGGCATCCAGTGTGACAAAAACAGCGGCTAAACAAATAAATGAACTCACCAAACACATTGCACAGGAAATGGGACTCCGGAGTGTGACAACACCGAGCCCGAAGGCAATCATCAGCGACGAAAAAATCCAAAAAAGAGTTAGTTGCATGTTACAAGTACGAAGGATGGATAATGACTATTAGTACAGGAGTGATAGGAGACTCGATTCTCAAATTTTTTTGATGAGCAACAGATCATGGATTGGGAAAAGTGATTGCTGAAATCGTGGTGAGACCCGAAACATCCCATCCATTTTATTATTAGCTTGTCCGTTAAAACTTGACGTAGAGTTTTCACTTTTTCTCGTTCCATTTAAAGACTAATCCCGTCATGACTCCTCCTAGTTCATAAAGCTTCTCTTTGTGATGAATCATTTCATTGCGATTAAGTCCAGTAATAGAGTAGTCCTTACGTAAAAAAATAGCCTGCTCTGGACAAACCTCTTCACATAACCCGCAATAGATACAGCGAGCCATATCAATGTCAAAAGCACGAGGAGCTTTTTCTACTTTGCGCCATGGATCACCCTCAGGGATTTCCATTGGCTCAATAGTGATGGCACGTGGGGGGCAAATAAATTCACAGAGCTGACAGGAGACACATTTCTCGCGACCATGTTCATCTTTAACTAGGGTTGGGGCACCTCGATACCACTCTGGTAAATGGGCATCCCATTTTTCCTCGGGATATTGCATGGTGATAACTCCCTTGCCTAAAAGAGATCGTTGAAAATGTTTCCAGGTAATAGCAAGACCCCCTATAATTGCAGGAAGATAAAGTCTTTCGACCCAGTTTAATTTTTTTCGATTAACGATCATAGTGGAGCAAGTAGTAGCAGGCAACGAGTCATCATGAATAAATGTGAGGAGAAAATAAGCACATTCTGTTTTTATAGTTTGAACACAATACTATTTTCAAAAAGTAAGAAGATCCAGATTTTAAAGCGATCGGTGACCATGGGGCCATTACCTTTTGACATAGGTTAAAATGAGGGCGGCAAGAAAAATATTAGCAACTGCTAATTCAAAGAAAAAGTACCAACCAAGTTTCATGAGTTGGTCATATCGAAAACGTGGGATGGTCCAACGAACCCAAATAAAGACAAAGAGAATTACTATCACCTTGGCGAAAAAAACAGCGATGTTCACAAGACCCCAAAACCAGCCATGAGAGCCATCCGGAACCAGAGGTAGACTCCACCCTCCTAAAAAAAGAGTTGTGATCACCCCTGCACCAGCAATCATAGCTGTATATTCACCAAGGAAAAAAAGGGCAAAACCCATTGATGAATACTCTGTATGATAGCCGCCAATGAGTTCCTGTTCAGCTTCTGGGAGATCGAATGGGAGACGATTCGTCTCTGCAAACATCGAGATAAAAAAGAGAATGAAGGAAATAAATAGTGGGATCCAAATCAACACTCGTTGCAGGGAACATCCTGCTCGAAAAGCTTCCAAAAGTGCTAATGGATGCAAAAGCGTATCCAAACTCATTCCTTGAGGCCAAAAAGGAGCGATCATCCATCCATGAACGATTTGATACTGAACGATCTGATTTAAGTTCAAGGAACCAACTAACATGAAAATAGGAATCAGCGAAAGCGCAAGCGATAGCTCATAAGAAATCATTTGAGAGCTAGAACGGATACCACCAAGAAAGGGATATTTCGAGTTTGAAGACCAACCAGCAAGAACAATTCCATAGACCGAGATCGAGGAGATAGCCAGTACGTAGAGGGCACCAACATTGACACTCGCAATGGTCATAGGAACTCCGAACAAAGAGCTTCCAAATGGCAACACTCCTAAAACGAGGACCGGTGGGACCATTGCTAACTTCGAAGCAAGTCTAAAATAAAAATAATTAGCACTTTTGGGAGTGAAATTTTCTTTCAACAATAATTTTGCTGCATCTGCAACGGGCTGAAGAAGACCTTGCCAGCCAACCCGATTGGGACCAAGGCGATCTTGAATAAGGGCGCTCACCCGTCGTTCTGCATACACAGTGTAGGAGACTAGTCCTAAAATAATGACAAGAAGGAGGGCCGATTTTAATAAGGTTGTCCAAATCAAAAATCCGGTAGGGCTCATGAAGCACTCCCCTAGCGACTTTATCAATGACCAGGCTGCTGGAGAAAAAAATTGACTGATAAAATTAGAAACATCCATGAGTTCTTATAAATGTGATTGAATCCTACAACGCTCTCTAATTCCTGTCGAGTGCCGAACCCGAATATTTCATCAGATTGAAGAAAATCTTTTTGCAATAAAAGATTCGACACAACACTACTCATCTCAACTTCCGAATATAGATCCACTGTAATTGCTATTTCATCAAGCTCATGACCTTTCTCTATTGTCTCTTCTTTTTTTTTATTGGACACACCGTATTTGCTCAGAACATGTGCACTCAGGAGGAGGCAAGCATCAAAATCCATCTGACACATCCTACAAGAATTGAAGATTTTTCAAGAGCAATGGGAGGGGGTATTGATGGGAATGATCATAGAAGCACCTTGAGTGATTCCGTGGTCAAGCAGATGTTAAAAGCGGGTCTTCGACCACTCTCCTACCGTCTTCGTACTGAACTAGGAATCGAATCGTGGCATTGGAATCCCTCTGGAACATGGAGCGATGCAGCCCATCATCAAGGTTATTGGACCTCCTCGACTCATTCACAAGCCCCCATTACCAAAAGTTATGGCTACCGTCTCCCGCGCCGTGGCAACACTCTTGATGAAGCCAACAATGATGGTTATTCACGACTCGACGATGGCAATCCTAATACTTTTTGGAAAAGCAACCCCTATCTGACCTCTCATTATACCGGAGAATCCGACTTCAAGCACCCTCAGTGGATCCTTCTGGATTTTGGAAAACCAGTTCTCATCAATGCTGCCTGCCTTCATTGGAAAGATCCCTTTGCTAAAAAATATCGTATTCAATATTCCTGCGGTGGAAATCTCTATTTTGGTCACAATCACGACTGGCATGATTTTCCACATGGTAAATGGGTCCAATCCTCTAGAGGTTCTTCTTTGCTGAATCTAGGAACACCCCATGATTTTTTGGGAAAACCTCTTCAAATTCAGTATCTCAGAATTTTAATGACAGAAAGTTCTTCGAGTGCCATGCCAGGAAGCCAGGATCCTCGAGATTCTATGGGATATGCTCTTAGTGAAATTGAGTGTGGATTTTTAGAATCGGGAAAATTTTTTGATCAGATCATCCATTCTCCCAATCAGAAACAAACAGTGGTTTATGTCTCCTCTACAGATCCATGGCATCGTGCGTGCGACCGCGATGAACGAACCCAGCAACCAGGACTTGACCTCGTAGCGCGCTCTGGACTGCGAAATACTCAACCTATTCTCTGGTCGGTACCATTGTTGTATGACACTCCGGAAAATGCTGCTGCTGAAGTCGATTTTTTAAAAGCACGTGGCTACCTCTCTCCTTCACAGCGTGTAGAACTCGGAGAGGAGCCCGATGGTCAGCGGGTCGATCCCAAGGATGTCGCAGAGCTATATGCTCAAACATCACAAAAAATTTATTCTGCTCATCCTGATCTGAGTCTAGGGGGACTAAGTTTTGTGACTATTGATGTAAACCGAGGCGATCTGATTTATCGAGTTGATAAAAGGCCTTGGTTACACCGTTTTTTTAAACAACTTAAAAAAAAGAAAGGACGAAAGAATTTTCAATTTCTTACTTTTGAATGGTACCCCTTTGATGACCTATTACTCCCTCCAGCTCCTTTGTTAATCAACCAACCACGACGACTCAAGGAGTCAGTGGAAAGGATCCGCCGCGGAGGCATTCCAAAAACAATGCCCCTCATGATCAGTGAATACGGCTACTCAGTTTTTTCAGGAGAGCCCGAAGTCACCTTGGCAGCTGCGTTGCTGCAAGCTGATATTGCGGTGCCATTTTTATTACTCGGGGGAACAACCTCCTACCTCTACGGTTATGAACCCAATTATCTAGAGTGCAACTACGGAAACTCTTGGGGAAATCTCATGATGTTTCTTCAAGATAAGAAGAAATCAAAACACCTTCAACCTCTCCCTACATACTATTGCTCCCGGCTCCTGACGCATGAGTGGGGACCACCGTACGGAGGTCCATGCAATCTTTATTCCACCACAATAAAAACGGAAACAAAAGGAGAGGCCCCTTATCTTAGCGCTTATTTTCTCTCTTCTAAAAATCAAGGAAACACACGGAAGGCACTCCTTATTATCAATAAAAATCCCCAAAGAGCCTACCGTTTCAAATGCATCGAAAATAGGGCTTTTAAAACAGAAATGCCCAACAACCTCACGGGCAATTGGGAGTACTACTCCTACTCTTCGGATCAATACCAGTGGCATCCTCAAGGAGTGCACGGGCACCCTCAACGCAACCAGCCTCCGCTGAAATCCTTCTGCCAAGGCGAGGTAAAAAAGGGAGTTCTCACCACATCGCTCGAATTCAAAAAGAATGGAGTCCCCATCATGCTTCCTCCTTGGTCGATCACTGTTCTTCAAAACAACAATCTACTGCACAGGGATCAGTAGTATTATTACTCTCCAAATATCGATTTTTGAAATAATGATTTCTCATCATCCTCCATTTCAACTATAGGTTGAGCATGCTTGAAATTTTACAAAAAGGGGGCCCGCTCATGGGAATTATCCTGCTCTGTAGCGTTGTAACCCTCGGCGTTTTTTTTGAACGGTTACTCTATCTCCATCGTGTGTCGATACGAGTTGGGGAATTTCTTGAAGGGTTACGTCTTTTAATTCAAAGAAATCATCTTGCTGAAGCTTTACAAGAATGTGTCACGATTTCAGGACCAGTAGCCCGTGTCTTACAAGCAGCATTACAAAAACCTGATTCAAGCCGTACCGAACTTAAAGAAATCACCACGGATGCCGGTCTTCTCGAATTACCAAAATTGGAACGTAATCTCTCTGTTCTCTCCATGTTAGCCTACATCACCCCTTTGATCGGGCTTCTTGGAACAGTGCTAGGTCTTTTAGATGCTTTTCTTGCGATTACTTCTCATGGTGGCTATGCCACCACTGCTGATATTGCAAAAGGAGTTTTTGAAAGCCTCATTACGACTGCGGCAGGCCTGGCCGTTGCGATTCCAGCTTTCTTGGCCTATAGTTATCTCTCCTCCCGTGTTAACGACCTCATCCACGATATGGAGCGAGCCGGCATTGAAATTGTTCAACTCCTCATCGATCGTCAGCTCACGTTGCGAAAGTTGGATTAAAATCCCATTTTATCCGTAGCACAGCAGCCATTATCATGCGACTCCGACGAACACAAGAACCTGGTTCTTCTTTTTTCTTTTTAGCTCCTGCCCTGAGCACAGCACTCTGTTTGATTTTTTTTCTTCTCATTGGAGGAACCCTCTTATTGCAACCAGGAATTGCCATCAAGGCCCCTCAATCCCCATTTTTACTCGTCCCTCATCATGATCCTCGTGTTGTGAGTATTACCGGAAGCCCCTTGCCGACGATCTACTTTGATAATCAGGAAGTCTCTCTGGAGGAATTAAAAAACCGTCTTCTTAGTAGTAATGTTAAAAGCAGTCTTATTATCAAAGCAGATCAACAAGCCCCTTATGATCTGCTTGTACGAGTAATGACTGTCGGCATTAATTGTGGCTTTTCAGTCATCCTTGCAACGAGCGCTGCTTCATCTTAATGAAAAATCCGATTTCATTTGCAACAAGGATCAAAGCCTACGATATCGGAGTTGCTAATGTTACCAATCTCCTCTTTGAATGGCCTATTAGAAAGGCCCCTAGGCTTGCATTGCCATTCTTTATTTTTTTTGCAGCTCTTCTTCACCTCTCCACAATTTATATTTTCAACATTGTTTATGAACCACCTCATACCAGCAAGGTAACGACAGCTCAGGTTTTTTTCTTGTTACCCGAGTCGCAAGCATCACAACAGATGGCCCTCTGGCTCAAGGCCAATGATCCTGCTGTTTTTTCACCTCTAAAAACCATTCAGTACAATCAACCAAAAACCCCAGAAACAATCTATCAACTCAGCCAACCGACCCCTTCATTACATTCCTTGCCACATGCCAATGAAGATATACTCACTTCCCTATTGCCTCCGATTAATGAATTGGTACTTCCTAAAACTTTGCTATCCCCACTGCATTCATCTACTCCTCAAGAGGTGATTGTTCCACCTCCCATCAGTAAAACAACCACTGTGGAGCCGTTAGAAAAGCTAGCACTACGAGCTCCGATTCCCATTTCTAATTTGGGTTATCCATTATTACCTCCAGGAATCAGCACTCCAAAATATCCTACGATGCTCACCGTCAATATTGATTCTTTAGGAATTCCACGTCATGTCATTATCACCCAATCGTCTCAAAATGATGCTGCAGACCAAGCAGCAACCGAGTGGCTCATGAAAAGTCGCTTTGTACCAGCAAAGGAAGGGACATGGGGACCTCTTTTAATTTATTGGGGAAATAAATAAAAACATCTGACTGTACCGAAGGCCCTTTATTACTCGTTTTTTTTGCCATAAGAAATTTTCCTCCGCCGCCACCGCACCCACTATGATTCAGCTGACCCTCCCTTGGTTTGTTTTTATTTATCTTACAGTTTTTCTTGCTGGAATCTTAATCTTTTGGATAGGATATGAGATGCTTCAAAAACGATTATCTTACTCGGCTTCCCGACAAACGACCCGCTGTCGTATCTGCAGCGGACTTCTAACTCCCTCTTCTTCTAACGAGCTCTTACGCTGTCCCTCCTGTGGAAGCCTCAATGAGTCTCATCATCAAGGAGGACTCTAATTATGGGTATGTGGATTGGAAGAAACCGTAAGGCCCGCGTTACTTACGGATTTGACGAAATCGCGCTTGTTCCTGGAAGCTTCACCATCAATCCAGAGGAGGTCGATACAACCTTCTCGATTCCAGGAAAAAAGGGGAAATCTCTGAGCCTCTCTATTCCAATCATGGCTAGCGCAATGGATGGAGTGGTCGATGTACGATTTGCTATTGCTATGGGAAAATTAGGTGGACTAGCGGTTCTCAACCTAGATGGAGTTCAAACACGCTACGAAGATCCTGATTCTATTCTCGCAGAGGTGCTCACAGCAGATAAGGATCATGTTACAGCATTACTTCAAAAAATGTACCAAGAGCCTGTTCGTGATGACCTCATCGCCAAAAGAGTCTCCGATATTAAGGCTGCAGGAGGTCTTGTTGCAGTAAGCTCTATTCCTCAACGAGCTGGCCATGTCGGTCCTATTGCAGCAGAAGCGGGAGCAGATCTTTTTGTTGTCCAAAGCACTGTCTCCACAGTCCGTCATCTCTCCACAAAATATCCTTCACTCGATTTAGCTCACTTTTGTGCATCGATGCCAATCCCAGTTATTGTTGGCAATGCTGTAGGATATGAAGTCACCTTAGAATTAATGGAATGTGGGGTGAGCGGTGTTCTTATTGGGGTTGGTCCAGGGGCTGCGTGTACATCACGAGGTGTTTTAGGGCTCGGCGTTCCTCAGGTTACGGCTACTGTTGATTGCGCTGCAGCGCGCGATGCCTATTACAAAAAGACAAGCCGCTATATTCCTATCATTACCGATGGAGGCATGAGCAAGGGTGGAGATGTCTGCAAGGCCTTAGCATGCGGCTCCGACGCCGTCATGGTTGGAAGTGCTTTTGCAAAAGCCTTTGAAGCACCTGGTAAGGGGTATCATTGGGGTATGGCAACTCCACATGCCAATCTTCCTCGCGGAACACGCATCCATGTGGGTGCAACGGGATCTCTTGAGCAAATTCTTTTTGGACCTGCGGTCGTTGATGATGGAAGTCAAAATCTTGTGGGAGCCATTACGACCTGTATGGGTAATGTTGGGGCTAGTACCATTAAGGAATTCCAAGAGACAGAAATTATCATTGCTCCATCCATTAAAACAGAGGGGAAACTTTTCCAAACCGTTCAAAACGTCGGAATGGGGACCCGCTAAAGGGAAGCCAGGAGCAATGGGCAAGGAGTTTTTGAATACTTTATTGAAAATGATTTTTTTGAAGAAAACTCAGTATCAATTATTTCTTTTACTTCAAAGAGCAGGATCACAGCAACTCTTCACTCTGTACTCCTTAGCCTTTACTGCCTCTGCTTTCCTTCTCCCTGGCTGCATGACCGTAGAGCCTCAGGTGATAAAGCTTGAAAAAGCAAATGCTCTTCCACTTCAGATCAACTCCGATTTTGCATTCCGAAAAGAAACGCAATTTCTAAACGATCCAAGTACTTTTAGAACGAGCCATTCCGAAGCAGTCAACTTCCAACGCATGGCCTACATGTGGCCTGCTACTACCTCTATTGACAAAAATGAACTTCGTGGCAATTACTTTAACTTTTATTGGTGGAATCATGGCCCCCGAGAAGATGTCACGATCCGTTTTGAATACCGTCAGGCTGGACTCGGCAATGAGGTTATAGCACGTGAAATGACCTATCCTAAAATAGAGGGCTCAGTCTGTTCGATTTTTAAAATTATTGGAGATGATTACCTCGAAAATGGTCGCGTTACCTGCTGGCGAGCCCTTCTTATCGTCAATAACCGAATTGTTGCAGTGACTCAGTCATTTTTATGGCAGTAACCTTAGTGCCATCATATCGTGACACCCCATCCCCTTTTAGAGCGTTTTAAAAGAGTTAGCCCAGATGTTTCATGCCGATCACCTGTGAAAACAGGGAAGGCTGATGGATGTTGCGTTAGCCCGCCTATTTCATACTAGTTCGTCGCGAGGCACCGCGAATCCTGATGCAGACACCACCGGCGGTCGGGAGACTGCGGGCGAGACGAGCGGGAGCGAGCGAGTCAACGAAGGTAATGGATTGCGACGACGGCTGTATGTTTCATACTGCCCGCGGAGCAATTCGAAGCTGACACAGTATCCATC
>Ga0114975_10000943_pt1 | contig 21286 bp, 25 predicted proteins | sample S_130626_EF_Meta_FD_87031 | JGI IMG/M metagenome (GOLD analysis project Ga0114975, IMG submission 87031) | Freshwater microbial communities from Lake Simoncouche, Canada to study carbon cycling - S_130626_EF_MetaG | ecosystem: Environmental > Aquatic > Freshwater > Lake | place: Lake...
CAGGAGCGGCGGAACGCGGAGGAGTGAATAGTTTCTTCACGTATATCTTCTTATCCTCTGGCTTCACATACGTGCGCCCTTTAGAATCCTGAAATACTTTGCGTTTCTTGGCGTCCACCTTTTTAATATTGATCATAGGACTCAGTCCCGGTCCTCTGTTTATAACGACTGGCATCTCCGGAGATGTGGGGGCGTTTTTTTTGGGTGAGAATAATTTCTTCACGTATATCTTCTTATCACCTTGTTTTACGAATGTTCTACCTTTTTCATCCGTGAACACTTTTCTACCTTTTGCGTTGATTTTATTCATTATAATATAATATAATATAATTATGTCATTTATGATAAAAGTTGGAATACGTGTTTATTTTGTACATAATATCAAGAGCATAATAACTTAACTAAATGAGACATACATTGTCAATGGCAATCACTAAAGTAACGTCTCTTCAATTCGCGATGAGCAAAAACTCGGACGAGAATATGGATAGAGCTGAGCGAATGGTGCGTCAAGCAGCAATAAATGGGTCCAATATTATTGTTCTTCCAGAATTATTCTGCTCTCGTTATTTCTGCCAAAAAATGAATCCAAAGTTTTTTTCATGGGCAGAACCTGTGGAGAATAGCATTGTGGTCAACAGATTTTCAAAGCTGGCCGGAGAACTTGGAGTTGTTATTCCGATCCCATTCTTTGAGCAAATAAATAACGAATATTACAATTCTTGCGCTGTGGCGGATGCGAACGGCGAGATTCTCGGTGTATATAGGAAAACACATATTCCTATGGGGAAATGTTATGAGGAGAAGTTTTATTTTACACCTAGTCGTGAAAATTTTGAGGTGTTTGATACAAAGTTTGGAAAGGTTGGAATTGCCATTTGCTGGGACCAATGGTTTCCAGAAGTTGCTCGTTCTCTTGCGTTGGCAGGAGCGGAAATCATAATTTATCCCACAGCAATTGGATCAGAACCCGAATTTCCTGATGGAGAAACTTATGCACATTGGGCACGGACTATTCAGGGACATTCTGCTGCAAATGGAATTCCCGTGGTTGTGGCTAATCGTGTTGGCAAGGAAAAGAAAATTGAATTTTATGGCGGAAGTTTTATTACAGATAACAAAGGAGCAATTGTTTCTCAAATAGGTGGAGACCCAAAAAATGGTAATGCAGATCCTTCTCCAATCCCAATTAAAGGTGCTGTTACATTTGGGTTTGATCGTGTTGATTATAAGATATTCAGGGCTTATTGGGGTATTTTTCGAGATCGCCGTCCGGAACTATATACGTCTCTTTGCAATTAAATAATTATTCACGAACAAAAGCAGCCCAAGTATGGCTAGCGTGAGGACCATCCTCGCGACCAGGGCGTCCCGGATGTCCACCCGATGCGACAACTTTCCAAGGAGAACCTTCTTGAGTGAGATGGTTATAAATGAGCTCGTTCTTTATGGTATCAATATCATCACAAATAATCATTTTAACATCAGGGTATTTCTTCATGAAGAATTTGTAATCTCCAATTCCACAAAATTCTCCGCCGTCAAACAGAACTACATCCACGGTATCTGGGAGTTCAGTATCGACTAATGGACATTCTGACGTCTGAGATACCTCGATGTCATAGTATTGCAGTTGGTCGGAAAACTTAGGATGATTGATGACGTATTCTTGAGTCAGCATTTCATTGGAAACTTTTCCCCATATTAGGTCCAGTTTCATATTTCCATGGTTTTGTGTAGTCCAAAAATCGGCGGCGGCGTCTCGGCGCCCCTTGTCAGCCTCAAGAGACACGAACACAGTGGAATCTTCGCGTGCGGCGAGAGCAGACCCGATACACAGAGTACTTCCCTGACCATTCCAAGTTCCAAACTCCAGGAATGTTTTGTATTCGGGGTTTTTGGCGGTGTGATTGAGGAAGTTCCCGACCGGAGTGTTAGGGTGCAGCTGACCGATCATGTGTCTGACAGGATAACGAAACATCTCATCCATGATGCAGAGTATATGTATCATCAAATCTTTTTTGTTAAGTTATTTTACGAGTATCATAAATTCAATATCTATTATGCGCAAAAAAAAGTAATAAAAAAAAGTATGTTGTGTATGACCTTCCAAATTGCAATAGTTGGCCACAATAAGTTTTATGAACAAACTGTTGTAGATGTTTCAGAGGATGATCTGAAGAAATATGTTAAGTTTGTGTGCGTGAATGAAAAAATACCTAAAAATATTCCAGATTCATATCCAGAAGAGTGCATTATCAATGAATGGGATATTCCCGAATATGAGTCATATTATCAGGAGAACAACTTCTATCAAAATTCCTTTTTTTTCAATCTCATGAACGTTATTGACACTTTGGGACTCGAACATATTGGATTTGGTCAATATGATATGATTTATACACAAGATATCATGGATCAGATGAAGGAAAAATGTCAGGATATTAAAGCGGCAATAGGGTTTTATCCGTATCCTATCGAGCCTTTATTTGAGATTCTTCAGCCAGGCGTATGGCAATTCATCATACAAAAGTATTCTAACTTCTTTGATATTGCTATAGATGACATTGATAAATTAGATACCATGAAGCTTGCTCTGTTTCATACTTTTATTATTCCCGTTGAAAACTATAAGCGAATGATGTGCTTTACAAAAGACATTCTAAAAAACGTAACCGCATTCCTTGGAAATAACACTCGTCATATGGCAGGAACTTTAGAGCGAGTATTTGCTTTATTCTTAAACCTTGAAATCATCACAGGCAATATGCAAGAATTCCAATGGATCGATGGTCTAGTTCATGATGATGTCAATCTCCGTCTTGCGGACTCTTTACGCGGTCTTTCTGGACCGAGATTGGAATGAGTTCACCATCATCGGAGTCTTCGTCAGAGTCTGCATCATATGAATCTGAGTCATATGAAACAGAAATTTCTGATGCGTTGATAATTATTCTGGTAATTGAAAATATTGATAGCAAAACAGATGTTGTAAAACTAACCCTATTGAACGTGTGCATAATGTCAATACTTACTGGGGACAATCTAGTTTTCACATTCCTGGAAATCTGGCGGTACGGCTTTGCTGGAATAGTGGGGTTGAACGCACGTGACAAGATCATTATAATTTTACAATATATAATTTGGTTAAGTTACTCATATAACGATATGTTCAAGAGGATGGTTGAAATGCCCATGAATTTTCTTTGATGATCTCGGCCTCTTCCTCAGGAGTATATACACTTGTAATATTTAGGATTTTCCTGATCTCGTCGGGAGTTTTATTTCGAAGAAGATGTGCCGCGGCATCACACGAAGCGTCAAGAATATCCGGAGCATCAAGAAAGTTTGCAGTGGTAATAATATCGAACAGTTCATCAACTGGAATATCAAAGAATTTATTATTATGCTCTTCAATATCTGCAAAATCAATAGTGTCATTTTTATATGAATAATACCCTACAATTTTCTCAAGAATATTTGAAGATACGGGGATTGGGATCATATCCTCGTTACCAACATCCTCGACAGTGTTTTTGATGAGATTGATCTTGCTTATCACGATGGCGGGAACAAAAATACTTTTTCCATCAGAAGTGATAATGTTTGCCATTTTGTTATTTTGTTTATGATTCATGTATATTTATAATTAAAAATAACGATATAACACTCTGGGATCAAATGACAAAAAAATAATAATACAAGTATTATGAATCTCACCAAGGAGAAAAAGATTTATGCTATTGCGTGCTTCGATGGACAAATAAAAGGAACCGTAAAATTTGAAGAATATTTGAATCGCGTGAAAATCACTTTAAATATTTCAGGATTAAATTCTACACAAAAACATGGATTTCACGTTCATCAAGCAGGCGATTTATCCGAAAAATGCTCAGGATGTTGTGATCATTTTAATCCCACGAATAAAAATCATGGATGTCCAGGGAAAAAAGAACGCCATGTAGGCGATTTGGGAAATATTCAAGCGGACAAGAATGGAAATGCCAAGTATATTTTTTATGACGACGTGATTCGCCTTCAAGGTAAAAATAATGTTATTGGACGTGGGTTAGTTATTCATGCCGACGAAGATGATCTTGGCGAAGGCGGCAATGCAGAAAGTTTGAAGACTGGGAATGCAGGCAAAAGGATCGGATGCGCAGTTATTGGTTATGCAAAAGAGAATTATTGTTAAAAAAATGATATCATATATAAATGGCATTCCCATTAGGAACAATTATAGACGAACAAAAATTATTTCCCGTTTTGCCAAATAATAATATTGCACCTATTAGACCGCAATCGATGGATCTGTGGGGGAAAGATGGAGATTCTATTTTTTACAATGGGACCGTAAAAATGAATTGCCCGGCCGGACTAGTTTGGAATGCCGCTAAAAAAGAATGCTCATATCCCGGAGTCATAAAGCCACCAACCCCGGCTCCAAAGCCTACAACGCCCACTCCAAAGCCTCCAACGCCCACACCAAAGCCTCCAACGCCCACACCAAAGCCTCCAACGCCCACACCAAAACCTCCAACGCCCACACCAAAACCAGATAATATACGAAGCGACGTGGGATTAAAGCCTGTCATGATTTCCGTTGACGGCATTCAACATGCATATCAATCTCCCGACAATCCAAAAGGTCTGGTTGTTTTCCTCCATGGATGTTCAAGGAGCATATACGGCGGATGGCCACCCAGTGCAAATCCCAAATTCTTTGGAATGCCGGAGGATGTTGGCAGAACAAAGCAGTGTTTACGTGCAGGATATGCCATTTTATATGTGGCACCACATGATTCTAAAACAAATTGTTTCTCAGCAAAAGAAGGTAAAGATCCTGGAACAACAGAAAAAGTGATTGAACAAGTAAGAAGATTGATAAAGACGACCAATAAACCATTGTATTTGGGTGGTTGTTCCGCGGGTGGTGGAATGATCCAAAGATTGGTTGCCGATGGAAAAATAAAATGCGACGGAATGTTCAACGAGAGTGCAACAAGGTCCGAACCGTCAAATAAGACTCCGCCGTCCTTGTGGATTGTCCTTGCCACTCAAAAAGAATTGGACGCAGGAAATGCAATGTCACAAATATTGAAGAAGTTTGGAAAAGCGTCGGCAGTTTTACGATCGCCTAAAAGAAATATAACTCCCGAGTTCTTTGCCGATCAGATGGCATCTATATCATTTGCCAATTCAGCAAAGATCGCGGAGTCATTGAGAAAATCTGGTGCAATCGACGCAGATGGCGATATAACTGGTGATATTAAAAACAACAAAACGTGGTATAACGATCTTAAGAAAAATGTAAAAATTCCTGAGACTCAACTTCCATTTTGGAATTCGGGAATAGTGCAAGGTATGCTCACTGCACAAGGCGTTCACGATGCCGTAAGTATGTATATGACCACATTTTTAAAGTGGGCGGAAATGGGTTTCAAAGGAGATATAAATGATTTAGCTGAAAAATTCGCAATTACAAAACCTGCATATGTTATTGTTTAATTCTATGAGAAAATACGACCATGGTCGCAATGGCAAAACGTCGATACGGGAAAATAATGGATATTTGCCAATTAAAATAATCAATATTTGGCAAACATTCTCAATTAAATTACGGTATATCGTCTCTATTTAGATTCTTCAATAACCTTGGCTAATTTATATAGCACCTTATTTTGATGATTGAGAGCATCCACCTGTCTGTCGAGCGTGTCGGAAATCTTTGCTAACACATCCGTAATTGTATTGCCTTCGGAAGAAACAAATAGACCGCCAAGCGCATCTACGATCTGTTCCACTCCATTATCTTCATGGTCAAACTCCTCATCCTCATTGAACTCAAATCCTACAGATTCACCATCGCTGCTGTCGGAGCTAAGTTCTTTTTCGGGAATGATCTCGATGATATCTTCAACTCCAGCCATTGTAATTATATTTAATATAATATTTTCAAATTTTTAACGTGGATAAATAAATATTTGTTATTGTTATGGATACAAAATTACGGTTCAAAAAGCCTCGCATTGACGCATCTATGGCACGGCGCCAACAAATAGAAAGAGAACGACTCGTCCGGTTGAAACGCGATGCTAAACCGATGCCAATGATGATAAATGGATCTTCGTTGAGGTCTCCTTCTCTCCCGGTCCGGTCTTCTCCTCCGGTAAGAAGGGCTCCTATGCTTCAACGCACTCAACGCCCACGGTCTAAGTCTCCTCCGATGAGAAAAATCGGAGGAGTACAAAAACAGAAAAGAGAAACCATGACCAATGAACTCGGGCGAGTATTCCGTGTTAAAAAGGGAGAGAGTACGCGTGCTAAGTCGTGCTCTAAGGTTGTTACATTCCCGCAAGAAGGTGCTATTTGTTGGTTTGCCGCATTGTTCACATCTTTGTTTTTCAGTCAGTATTCCAGGGTGGTAATCCGAAACCACGCGAGGAGAATGATGTCGGACCAGAGTTCTCGTCATATATGCTCGGCCATTCTCGAAATCTTGCGTGGTTATGATGGCGACAAAGTATCTTCTCGAGTATTGGAGTCTATGCGCCCCAGACAATTCCTTCACGACCTTCGCATAGCTCGTCCCGACTATTTTTCTAGCATGACAAATGGATCGGACGAAGCACATTATGCCCCGTATCAGCATGCTGTGCTCGCGTTTCTACAAGTCCCACATCTCTCGATAGGAGTTGTGAAAGGAGGTTTCAAGTATTCTGGCTTTAACGTAGATTTACCATTAGACTCTAAATTATGGTCTGGCGCAATAAAAACAATGTCAACAAAAGGAGTGTTTGTCGATACAAGGAAACCTGAAGTCATCATTATACATAAAGATTCAGGTGAAGATTATATACAGACACAATGGGCGTCACCGGTTCCCGCTATTGGTCCGATTCAAGGATATAATCCTAAAAAACACGAGAAGATTATCAAATATAACGGAACTCGATACATTTTAGATTCTTGTATTATTGGTGCGGAATTGAGAAATCCGTCATGTTCAGTTGCACATGCTATAGCTGGAGTTACATGTAATGGAGAAAAGTATGTATACAATGGGTGGACGGCAAGGAGTGCCGATCCTGCAATGAAAGGTTCTTCAAGCGCTGCATTACGTGAGATACCATGCGCGTTGGGAAAGCAAAATTGGGATGAAGATGCATATTTTAGAATAAATATGCAAGCGTGTTCATTTAACAGAGCAACGCCGACGGGTAAAGAGTTGATGTTCAACGCGGTTGATAGGTCGAGTGTCACATACATAATATACGATTTGGTAAAAGCAGCTGGTTATAAGAAACTCGGAAGGCAATTAAAGAAATAAAATACAAGTGACGATATATTGAAATTAATACCATATCGTTAAATACCGCATTATAATATGTAAAAATCATTTAAAAATTAAATCTCAATATGCAAGGCTGCACAATGAAAATGAATGTTATGAAACGCAATGGCATTTTGGAACCCGTTAGCTTTGACAAGATCATGCAACGGATCCATCGCCTTTGCTGGCCAGAGCACTCAAAACCGACACACAAAGGTTCTCGTACGCAAACGGGGCTATCTGTTGATGTGTCCAGGATCGTTGGCAGTATTTGTGCGTCTATTGTGGACGGCATTACGACCACAAAACTCGACGATCTCACGGCGGACAAGGCTGCAAGTCTTGTGACTGTTCATCCTGATTATGGAATTCTTGCGGCGCGTATTGGCATTTCAAATCTCCAAAAAAAAACCAGCGACTCTGTTGTTGATACATTTACCGGCATGAGTTACCTTCTCAACGAGGATTTCAAAAATAATGTATTAAAATATGGAGATGCCTACCAGAATATAGTGAATTATGATCGTGATTTTGATTTTGATTATTTTGGTTTCAAGACCATGGAGAGGATGTATCTGACCAAGGTAGATGGCAAGATCGTAGAACGCCCACAGCATACATATCTTCGCATTGCAATTGCTCTATGGGGAGATGACCTTGATAAGGTAAAGGAAACATACGACGCATTATCCCTTCGCAAATTCACTCATGCATCTCCTACAATTTTTAATGCAGGATTGAAGAATTGCAATCTGGCCAGTTGTTTCCTGGTGCACCTTCCCGATTCTTTGCATGACATTTTCAAGGTTCTGGGTGATTGTTCTCAGATGTCCAAATATGGTGGTGGAATTGGGCTAAACATCTCGGACATTCGCGGACGCGGGAGTAGGATCGGGGGCACCAACGGCGAATCCGATGGCATTGTCCCAATGCTGAAAGTATTTGATGCAACATCATCATATGCCAATCAAGGCGGTCGTAGGAAGGGATCATTTGCGGTGTATATAGAACCTCATCACCCAGATATTATGGACTTTCTTATGCTCAGAAGGAACCAAGGAGAAGAGTCGATCCGCGCTAGGAACCTGTTTTACGCGATATGGCTAAATGACCTATTCATGCGGAGGGTGGAGTCTGACTCCGAGTGGTCACTCTTTGATCCCAGTGAATGCACCGGTCTCTCCGATGTTTATGGCAATGAGTACGAGAAGATGTATGTAGACTATGAGACTCGCGGTATGGCAAAACAAGTCGTGAAGGCACGTGATGTGTGGAATTCCATGATTACGACACAAATCGAAACTGGGCTTCCATATGTCCTAAACAAGGATGCGGTAAACCGAGCAAACATGCAGATGAATGCCGGAGTTATCAAAGGAAGTAATTTATGCGTAGCTGGAGATACTAAAATTCTCACATCTACAGGATATCACCTAATCAAAGATCTAGAAGGTCAACAGGTATCTGTATGGAATGGCAACGAATTTAGTGATACTATTGTTCATAAAACTGGTATTAATCAAAAATTACTCACGGTTTCTTTTGACAATGGTATTTCTCTTCGTTGTACTCCATATCATAAATTTTATGTTGAGACTGGTTCTCGTCCTGCTGACAAGTCTCGCGTTGTAGAGATTAGGGCTGCAGATCTAGAAGCAGGTGATAAGATCATCAGGTTTGATCTCCCCACTATAGTAACGGGAAATTCTATAAGATCTGCTAAAGAAGCTTATACTTCCGGTTTTTTCAGTGCCGATGGATATTATGATACGGGTGCCAATGCCAACAACAAGAATAAAATCAGCATTCAGCGTGATGATAAACGCGATGCTATCCAAAAACGAGCAATTATCATACAATCGTGGGATAATGAGACGGAAGGTAGGACTACTTATATAATCCCAAGCAATATCAAGAAATTTGAAGTGCCAATTAATTCTTCCGTGGATGACAAGATAAATTGGCTGGCGGGGTTTCTAGATGGCGACGGTTGTGTTGTTAGTTATCAAGGTATTAAGAATATTCAAACAGTGAGTACTAATAAGAAGTTTTTGAACGACATTATGCTGATGCTACAAACACTCGGTATTTCTGTTGGCATTTATAAATGCCGCGAAGAAGGTAAGAAGATGATGCCGGATGGTCGCGGGGGTCTAGGAGAATATACGTGCAATGAGGCATGGCGTTTTAACATTGACTCGGATGGTGTGAGAAAGTTGTTCTCTCTGGGTTATCAGCCTTCCAGACTTCAACTGTCTGGAAGTCGTGAGAAACATCATAAAACAAATAAATATACCAAAGTGGAATCTATTATTGATAATGGAGACGTTGAAGATACATATTGCTTCAACGAATCTAAACGTCACATGGGAGTATTCAACGGCATTATCACCGGACAATGCGCGGAAATCATTGAATATACATCCAAAGATGAAACGGCAGTATGCGTTATCGGTTCGATCGTTCTCAAAAATTATGTGAAAAACGGTAAGTTTGATTTTGACGACCTTCGCAAACACGCAAAAATTCTGGCAAAGAATCTAGACAAATCCATAGACATTATGTTTTATGCGACAAAAGAGGCGCGCAACAGCAATATGCTTCGTCGTCCAATTGGCGTGGGAGTTCAAGGTCTTCAAGACGTGTTCTTCAAATTAAAATTGCCATTTGACTCTCCGGAAGCTCGCGATATAAACCGAGAGATTTTTGAGCATATTTATTTTGCGACTGTTGAAGCATCCGTGGAACTTGCGGAAATTCTTGGGCCTCATCCTACGTTTGAAGGATCTCCCGCCAGCCAAGGAAAGATGCAATACCATCTCTGGGAAGTTGCCCCCAAAAGCAATCTGGACTGGGCAGGTCTTGAGAAACGCGTAAAGAACGGAGTTCGCAATTCGCTAACCACAGCGTTGATGCCAACCGCAAGCACTGCACAAATTTGCGGGAGTATAGAAGCATTCGAACCAATCACATCAAATATTTACTCTAGACGAACACTCGCGGGTGAGTTCCCCGTCGTCAATTCATATCTTGTGCGCGACCTTATTGAACGCGGGACGTGGTCCGAGACGATGAAAAACCAGATCATTGCCAACAATGGTTCGGTTCAAAAAGTTATTGGAATTCCCGCGGAACTGAAAGCAGTATATAAAACCGCCTGGGAACTATCTATGAAGACCGTTATCAATCTCGCAGCAGATCGTGCGCCATTTGTGGACCAGACACAATCTATGAATCTGTTCCTGGCATCACCGACGCTGAAGAATGTATCCAGTATGCTATTTTATGGATGGAATCGTGGTCTAAAAACTATTATGTATTATCTTCGTTCCCAACCCTCCTCTAACGCTATCGCAGTAACCATCGACGAATGCGTAGTATGCAGCGCCTAAGGATTAATTTAACTGTATTGCCATAATGTGATATAGAAAACTTAATACTGGCGAGCCTAAAAATGCGTATGGTCGGTCTTGGTGTTCAGCTTGATTAAAAATATTTATATTAATAAATGAGACGACTCCCTCATATATACATTGCTGTTTTTTCTATAGCAGGTTTTGTACTCGGAATTGTCACTGGTATTATCAATAGGCACATAAATAAAGCAATACACACTAAATTTCCAAAAGATTCAGCGGCTGTGACAGGCGCGTCGCTTATAGCACAATTCAGCGTAATCATTGGAGTTCTTACAATTGCCGCCACATATATGCCATATATAAACGTATATGATCTTGGAGCAGGTATAGAATCATTTGCATTTGTGAATCTTTATTTTGCCGGTAACGGAACGTTGATCAGCGAGATAAATAAATTTGTAGAAAATAAATTTGATAATTTGGAGCGATATTCCTAATTATATTATATTATATTATGTAATGATGAATAATAACGACGAGATAGAGTTGTCCCCAGGATTCTTCGATCTCAATAATGAAGATAACGAAGATAACGAAGATATCATCCCAGATAAAATCAATGTGGAGAACAATAACAATGATAATAATGATGATAACAATGAGAATAACAACGATGAGAACAACCAGAATAATATTATCATCGATTTTTTTACGCTGCTGATATTCACGGCAAAACCGTGTGATTGCCAAGGAAGCTGGACAAGGACTAGCACATATTAAGTCCGCGGACGACAGCGATCATACGTCGCTTTATGTGTATTGTATGTTGCTTTAGCTTCTTCCTTCCATCTATTTTGTTGTAATTCTATATAATCTCCCGTGTAGGCGGGATTTCCTGGATATTTTCCAGGACCATCAGACGATATCTTGGGGGTATTAGGCACTGCCCTATATGTGAGAGCACACAAAAATGTATTGTCGACTCCATTTGAATTATAAAGTGATCCATCAGGTCTTTCGATTCTAAATGTCAATTTTTGAAGTTTTCCTATTGGATGGAATGCTTTTATAGGAATCGATGAAAAACTATAACGCTCGTTGGCAAATCCATAGCCTATAATGTTGACAATTCCGACGCCTGCTGTAGATGGTTCTCCGACACGATCTTTGTAAATAAGTGTCTCCAATTCCAAACATCTTATTTTCAAATACCGAGCGCCTCTGATGTTCACAATACCAGGGGAAGTTATAGTATGTCCATAAGCCCCTGATATCACATCTGCGGAAAAAAGTTGTCCCGGATATATAGACGCATTGCCGTTTATCGAAATATATGCGCCAGGAACAGCGGGCAGATTTGGCGACGTATGATATAAAGCAGTATGAAGCACGTTTGATGTCCCGGATGCTCCCGGTGTAAATTCCACATAATAACTGGTATTTTGTATAAAATTTTCCACAACAGTTAACACATTTGACGTTGAGGGTGTGAGATCGTCATTTATTGATGTGATATTCCCAGAGGCAATCGTGGAATTATCAGACGCTTTTTTTATTGCGACATTGATAACAAAACCACCGGTAGGCGCCGTTCCAACATCTTTGAAATACGCGGATATTGCTGACGGAACTCCGGCGGACGTTGCTGTAAAATATTGTCGTATATCTTGTCCCGTATATATTCCTGTGATAGACGATGCATCTCCAGGTGGAAACACTCCAACAAACGTATTAAATCTTTCAGTGTATACATTAGAACTTACTTTGGACAAAAACACATTTGCAGCTCCGTTGGTAAAATTAGTCGTATAACCGGGAACGACAGAGTAATCAGGACTCGTCAAAACAGGATCACCAAACCCTGCTGTTGAACGTATCGTGCTTTGGTCTCCAAGAAAAGTAAACGGCCCTGATGACGAAATATTTATTTTATTAGAAATTTCTGAAGGATTTGTAACCGGGGATACTCGTAACGTGGTTGTATCATTAAATGTATTTGAAGCATTTTGCAGAACTCGGTTTAATTCGTCTATTAACTGGGGCAGATTATAGTCGCCAGGGGTGATGTTTGCCACGCGAATATTGCCTGCTATATCTGTTTCCCAAGAATTTATATTTGTCGGTTGACCAATGGCATACGCAAACGTGCATTCTGTTTCGTCGACCAAATAATCCGTCCTTGGAATTGTAGCTTGTAATACTTCAAATTTAACTATATTGCGAAATTGATTATTAAATATTACTTCAAATTCTGCAGCAGTAGGATATACCAATTTATCTCGCTTGGATGAATCAGCTACAAAGATATATGTTTCATCTTGGCCAAATTTTTCGATTGTCTCAATGTCATCCATAATTACAATATGATTTAAAATATTTTTATATAATATACATAAAATGTTGATGAAAATATTAAACCAAACACCAGGTCTATTGTTCACAATCTTACTCCTTGCATTTGTTATTGGAACTTTTGTTGACTCCTTGATGGATGCCAAAGAAGCCGGTACTCAAGCACAAGAACAAAAAGCAATTGAAGATGCAGCGAAGAAACTGATAGAAGCTCCAACTATAAAATCATAAATACAATATTAAAAAATAATATATTTATAATATATACAAACGATGAAATTTGTCCCGTCAAACCCCATCATTGTGATTCTCGTTATCATCGCATTTTTTGCCGCCGGTATGCTAGCAGGCAAGATGTTCTCAGGAAAGAAAAAAGAGAAATTCGAGGATGATTCTTATATGGGCGAATTCAACACCCCAAGAGCGATGGCCGACGGCCCTAAGGTGCTGCCTAAGGTTCCCGAGAATGTGGGTGTTGTCAGCGGAGAAACCTGGTGCAAAGCTGCCAACTGCTAAATTAACTAATTAAACATATTTGTCTATGTTTTGTCATTGACAAAAATGTTATATATATAATAATGGGTTCAAATCAATCGACTCCTATGGATATGGAATCGATGAAGTTCCATTTGATGGAAAAGGGAAGACTTAATTTCGACGAAGCACAAACATTGTCTTTTGTTGAACAAAGCAAAGTTCCATTCGACGAATATCAAGAACTATTAACCGATCGCAGGAACCACGATAGCCGTCGAAACAGATTTTACATGCAAGTTGCAGTTACGGGAGGTGTTATGGTTTTTTCTGCAGCTATGTTGGCCACCGGAAAACCAGCGAGCGTATATTTACCTGTGCTCACGGGAGTCATCGGGTATTGGATGCCATCGCCTGATTATGCAAAGCCTAGGACAGCAAAAATAAACCAAAATAATCAAAATTAAAAATATATTGATTATATAAATGCAGCTTCCGTCATTTGATCCCTATAAAATATCTGGCAATTTTGGAAATTCCGAGATTGAGCCAACTGTTGCAGCAGCTTTAAGAGTGCTTCATGAGCTTCCAGAACCTTTCAACACTACATTTTTCTCGCAAAAAAATGTAGACTTTATTCAGCAAAAATTGATATCTCAGACTAAAAAATTTACCGGAGTAGATATTGGGAAACAAAACGAAGATGAATTAATTATGATAATGACTGGTGTATATGTTCAGGACTCCACATTCAACGGCAATATATTTGAATCGTTGAAAAAGATAAATACTCTGACCATAACCGAATGCTTAAAGCAGATTCTACCCGGCGTCAAAGCGTATACTCTATATCTGAGAGATGCTAGTTTGCCATTCAGCGGCGGTGGCGAAAATGCTTTTGCCAGACCTCAAGATGTCAGCGAGAAGGGCTCGAAAACTATCAGTGGTTTCCTTCCATTACAAAGATAATTATATTTTTACTCCCAAAACAACAAAGCAAAACACACATACGACATGGATTGTCACACAAAATCTAGCCGTCTTTGTGGCTGGAAGAAAGTCTCCGAACCCAGTTGTCGAATGGGTTATAGCACTCATATATAAAACATCCATCCATGTGGGTTCCGTTTTGAGACCATCGGATCTTGTGAAGTTTTGATTAAATCCACCCGGAATGTACTTGTATACCAGAGTCATAATCACGAACAAAATAATATGAACCGTTATAGGATTAGCCATTTAATTTATGATTATATTTTTAATTCCATTCTTTTGATGCTTTTGGTACAACCAATGTTTTTGAACGAATATATCCCATTGGTTTCAAATCCATCATAAGCAATTGAAGATCTTGTTATAAATCCATGCTTCTCAAAAAGACGTTGACTTTTTACGTTGGTGCAGTCTGCTAATATTGAATCAAATCCCACACGTTTTGCCTCGTCAATCGTATGCTGAAGCAACCGAGACGCAAAACCGCTTATTTCAGACGCTATCGAAAAAATATATATACAACTTCCAGACGGCTCATATTTCATCAGTTCAAATAATCTAAACATTGGTTCAATATTCGGGATTATATTATACTCTGCGGTGAGAAATGTTTTATATGGAAGACTCAACGCGACCGCAGATAATCTATAGTTGGTGTGTATACCATATGAAAAACCACTTGCAATGGACAATTCCATCACATCTTGAAATACATATTCAAAATCATTAGCAGATATTTTCAGAGCAACACTGGTAGGTTCTTTCTCTGAAAATATTTTTGACGTAAATGTTATAGGCTCCACGTGTGAATCAAGATCGTGTTTATATTCTGCGTCGGTAAGGGTAACGATCTTCATTTAATTATTAAAAATATTTTACATTAAGTTCATCTCATGCTCATTGCTCTGCGTTGCTGCTTTCCTGATGCGGTTTTTGGTGAAAATCCAGTGCGTTGTCTACCTGATTGAGGTTTTCCTACGGTGGGAGGAACTTGTCTTCCAGATTGACCTTTGCCCACTGCAGGGGGAGGATTTTGGCGGCGTTGCTGACGCTGTTGGCGAAGAGCCGCGTCTTCTCTTGCTTTTTGCTCCGCCCTTTGTCTCTTTAGTTTCTCTTCTTGCTTCTTTTTCATTATCTCTTGCTGCTTTTGTGCTTGCTTTTGTTTGCCAAGTTCAGCACGTTTTTGCTGCCAATTCTTTGATTTTCCGGATTGAATCTGAATCCGATTTGTTTGCTCAGCCTTCGCAGTGTTCAACCTGAATTTCAATTGCATATTCTGTCTTTGTTTTTGGAGTCTTGCCTTAACCTCGGGAGGTGCGCTTGCAATCTTTTTGTTCAATGATTGTATCTTTTTAGCATGTGAAGTTTGTAAATATCGCAACGTTTGTTTGCGACTCTTGGCATTCACCATTGCCGCTCTCTTTACCACATTTCCAATATCTCTGGAAATAAACGTGGATTGACCCGGTGTGCACATTGTAGGATCAACCGAGCAGGGAATAACGCGGCCCACACTGCCGTCCTTCATCGATTGCAGAGCATATTTCCTTACATCGTATTTCTTCTTCCCGGCTTCAAATTTGCCCTTCTTTGCCATATCTGCGCGGTCATACTTGTATTTCACTTCGCTTCCTTTTTGGCCGGGCATACGCGTAATTTTACCATCACGAGACCTCACTGTTCCAGTCACTTTGTCTACTACAAAATATGGCATTTTATGCTTTTTATAATACCGCACATCGATCGCTGCGTTTTGCTTGGAATACGGTAAAAATTCTATGCTTCGCTGATCAATCATTTCGGGATAGCCGTGGAATTTTTGGAGCGCATATCGGCGAAGATCTTTGCCTTTAATGGCTTCCAGACGTTTGATGGAAACTATTTTGTAAGAATATCGCAGACGGACTCCTGCTATACAATCCGAAATATCTGCCTCCGCATTTTGAGCGCTATATACTTGCGGAGGAAATTCATTAATGTCTTTTACTTTATATAAATTTTGCAGAACCCACACTCTTCTGTCGGCATATTGAGGAATGCGTGCACATTTGCTGCTCTTCCAGTCTGAAATCCTCACGGATTGACCTGTTCCCCCTGTAGAAGAAAATTGATTACCCATTGGTTTATAACTTAAACAAATATTTTATTGTTTTATAATGGATACTGCAAAGATCAAATCAGTTAAACGAGGGAAATTTGATCAACTAACATACGACGGTAAAAAAATTGAGATCCCATTCAAAAACGTGAAAATTGTCCGAGATATATACAGTATAAAAAGTGATCGATGCGCATATAACACATTCGTTCGTATCGACCTCACCCACTCGTTTGGGAGAAAAAATGATCTTTTATTGATTCATAATTATATTCAATCAAAAACAAAATCTAATTTTTCTCCATTAAAATATGCCGCTGAAAATAACTCTTGGAGTGACATTGTGTGCAAGATTAAAACCGACAAATATTTATCGGCCGGAGACATTGTGGATATCGTTTTGACCCCTGGAGCATATGGTGCTTTTGGATTTTGTTTGACTATGACAATTATATAAAAAAACATTTTATTATATATGGCACCGTTAAAACTCAGACAATTTAAACAACCCGCTAATCTTGCCGGACACAAATATGCAGGGCCGTTGAGTTTGAGCGGAACCGGTAGAATGCCGTCGTGGAAAGCTGCCCCATTTATCGGCACCGCGGCTCCTGGGACCAAGAACAGATCTCGTGAACGCGTGCAAGCGCAAGCCGATAGGATCCAGATCATGAAGGCTTCGTATGTTCAGACCAAGAAGAAACTGCAGGATCAAATGCAGAAAGCAAAAACCCAGCAACAAGTGGCAACTTCTTTGCGCAAGAACGCTCAAAACGCTAAAGCTTTTGCTGTCGGATCTAAGCTTCAAGCCAACCGTGATAAGTTCCGTCAAAAATTGAATATTGTGTTGAGGAAAGAAGCTAACATCAAAGAAGACCAGATGGAGACCGCAAGGATGATCAAAATGTTTAAGAAGGAATTAATCAAAATTGATAAAGAAATCACCAAGATCACTCAACGTCTTGCCAAAAATAAGGCTATGGTGAAGAAGCGTTGACGATATAATACATTTTAATTGGGAATGTTTGCCAAATATTGATTATTTTAATTGGCAAATATCCATTATTTCTCCGTATCGACGTTTTGCTCTCGAGACGATCGTCGTATTTTTAGAGGAATTACACTCTTTGAAACCTGCGATAATCGCCCTTCTCTGTAACTAATTGAGGGCCAAATTTCATACTAGGGAGTGCTGCACTAAAAAAACTAGCCGGATCCACCGATTTTGCCGGAAGAGACGTCACGTGCTGAGGACGATATAGCGCCATTGTAAATTTCTCTTTTTTAAAGAATTTTATAAACACAAAATACGCTATGATCGCTATAACAACTATGCTGATCCATACAGAAATGTTTGCGAGCATCTTTATAATATAATCAAATATTATTTTCTTGATGATCATATCGACAAAATAACATTTTTAAATATTTCCATAATGCAAATACCAATGTCTGTTCGCACTGCTGTCATGCTGTGTGCCAAAATAAAGACCATGGGAATATCAAAGGCATGGAGACCGATCGAGCAATGTTCAATTGAAAAATTCAAGGAAAAAATTAGTCAAAACAATAAACAGAATACCACAAAGTCCGAAAAACTAAAATATAACGATGTTTTCTTTATGAAAAAAATGACGGAAGATAAATCACACTAAATTATTGCGAGCCAAGATTGCTTCTAATTCGTCAATTCGAGCAATGCTGCGTTTCAAAGCGCCGTATACAACCATGTTTATTTGACTGGGATCCAATAATTTACAATCATCAAGACCTTCAAATTGTGTAGTAACAACAGACTTTGGTAAATACTCCTCTACTTCTTGTGCAATAAAACCTAATTGCGTTCTATCTATTACGAGTGAATTAAAATTGGCATTCCATGTAAATCGTTTGAGATCTAAATTCTTCAATATATTCTCACACATGATAGTGTTTGCCAGATGAATATTGCTCTTTAATCTACGGTCTGAAGTTCCGGTCCATGAACCTCCACCGGGCTTCAGAGCATTTGCACTTGATATGATAAAATCACCATTTGCACGAACCAACGCATAATTCCCATTATTAACCAAAGAAACTGTTCTATTAAATGCACTGGTTAATGTAATATTTGATCCAATAGCACATATTTCTATTGTGCTTGTTGCGGAAGTTAAATTAGCTCCAATCAAAGTATTAAAACTTCCAGGAATATTTATAGCACTGCCTATTGCTATATTATCACTGCTTGCACCCATGGTTCCTCCTGCCGCGGGACCAATCAATATATTCCGAGATCCCCCGGCAACATTTGGGCCTGCTAAAGTCCCGATAAAAATGTTTTGATCTCCGGTCGTAAGTTTTGGTCCTGCCGAACTGCCAATAGCAATATTATCTGTCGCTGATAGTTGCATTAAATTTCCTGCAAAACATCCTATAGAGATATTCCTAATACCATTTCTTCCAGAACCAAATCCAATAAGAGTATTCAAGTTTCCTCCTGATAATTCATACCCTGCCCGACTTCCTACCATAGTATTCTGACTTCCAATTGTCAAAGCATTTCCTGCAGCTAAACCAATTAAAGTATTGTCCGTTGCAGACGTTATGGAATTACCTGCAAAACTACCAACGACTGTATTATTAGATCCGTCACGTCCTGCATCAAACCCAATATATGTATTCAAATTTCCATTAACAAGATTACGACTAGAACGAGCTCCAATCGTTGTATTTTGGTTTCCATTTTTTAAAAATATACTTGCATTTCCGCCAATAACTGTATTTTGAACTCCAGTTATGTCAGGAGATGCTCGAAATCCGATGACAACATTAGTATCGCCGTTTATATTAGACCCTGCAAATGCCCCGCAAACGGTATTATTATTTCCCATATTTCCTGCAAAAAATCCAAGAGCAGAATTATTAAAACTACTATTCAAAAGAAAGTCGCCAGATATTCCTCCGGATGCAGTTCCTATATATGTATTGTTTGCAGAATTTCCCATTTCACCACCCGATATGGATCCAATAAAGCAATTCAGATCTCCAAACACATTTGATCCAGAACGAGTTCCAAAAAATGAATTATTTTGCCCGCGAGCATTAATTCCCGAACCTGTTCCAAATATGGCATTAAAACTTCCTATACTAGTTCCTGCATTTGCACCAAATATACTATTAAAATCTCCAGACACATTTGAAGCTGATTTATAACCCATTGTCGTATTAAAATTTCCAAGTTTATCCGCGGCTAATGCTCCAACAGAAGTATTAAAATTACCAGTATCTGCGTTGGCACATTGATATCCAATAGATGTATTATATAGGCTATTTACACCCGCCGCATATCCAGCCTCATATCCCACATACGTAGAAAATTGACTGCCAGAATATCCTGCATTTGCACCAACAAATGTAGACTGTTGTGAATTTCCGGAGTTGTATCCGGCGTATGATCCAACACCTGTCGTTCGTTTTGTTTGATTACCATTTGCGCCCGACTGAATTCCAACCCATACATTATTAGACCCATTAAGAACATTTTGTCCGGCAAATGCACCAACAGCAACAGAATCGCTTTCTCCCACGGAGTTCTGCCCGGACTTGTAGCCTATAAATACATCGCGAGAACCAGTCGTAAGATTTTCTCCTGCACATACACCTATGATCACCAATTGATTTCCCGTAGTCAAATTCTTTCCTGCACAATCGCCGATAATCACGCTATCCGAAATATTTGACGCGTTTCCGCCACCGCCTCCTATAATGATCGTATTGTTCACATTATTTGTATTGGCTCCTGCACCTACTCCGATGAATATATTGTTTCCCCCGTTGATGTTGTTTTGACCAGCACGAACTCCAAAATAACAATTTTTCGAGCCGTCTTGTGCAAATTCTCCAGCCTGACTTCCAAAATAAGAATTATCCGATCCGTTTCTACTCCCTGCACCAGAAGATTTGCCAAAAAATGAATTAGAATTTCCCGTCCTAGAGTATTTCCCGGATGATTCGCCGACCATCGTGCAATTTTTTAAATCGTAACCGTAATATGCTGCAGCCGCACCAACTGCAACATTCCTCTCGCCTTGAATGAATCTTCCCATAGATTTCCAACCTACGCACGTGTTATAAGAAGACCGTTCGATCCTTTGCGCGGCCTGATATCCAACAGCGGTTGTCCCAACAATATTTGCAGCATTCTGCATAACCCCAACACCAACACCTGTATCGGATTCGGAATTTTGTATCTCCGCTCCAGAATATGCTCCAACAAATGTTGAATTGCTCACGGTTTGTGACGACGTCATAGCATTTGCGCCAACTGCAGTGTTTTGCTGCGATGAGCCGTTTAATAAAACTTTTGTGCCAGCATTCAAACCGACGAATGATGAATCAAATCCATCTACTAATGATATTTGATCTAATTGCAAAGAATATGCTCCAGTCCCGCCAAATTTATAGGGTTGAAAATTTGTGGAAGGCAGCATTTTAATTATATAGTTTAATTTAATTTTATATTTTTCACATGATTTTAAAGCCAATGTTATTCACAACCTCACGCGCATCTTTCTCGGCTTTATAAGGACCTTTCCTATCTTATTCCCGGCGTCCTTCTTGAGCAATTGAATTGCTTTGGACTCCAGTTTCTGCGCTTCAAGTTTTTCTATTTGTGCACGGTTCAGAGTTTTTAGC
>Ga0114975_10000944_pt1 | contig 21285 bp, 24 predicted proteins | sample S_130626_EF_Meta_FD_87031 | JGI IMG/M metagenome (GOLD analysis project Ga0114975, IMG submission 87031) | Freshwater microbial communities from Lake Simoncouche, Canada to study carbon cycling - S_130626_EF_MetaG | ecosystem: Environmental > Aquatic > Freshwater > Lake | place: Lake...
AGTGTATCTACTAAATCCATCCACAGCGTTGGTCTATCTGCCATGGAAAAATTCAAGGTACCAGACGGCTTTCTTTTTTCCGGTGCCCTGTAACCGTAGCCAGGACCGTATGTGAATGAGATCCATGTCAAGGGAATACCTGGAGACTTTTCCGATTTTGCCAATGGTGAGAGGCCACCCCAGACATCAGTACCCCACTGGGATTCGCGTTCTTTCCCTGCCACCATGAATTTAAGAGTATTATAATAATCACCATTCAGATTATTTGTCTTATAGGGGTTTTCAAAATTCCATAACTGATTACGCTCCTTGTAATAGTCTGATTGAAATATGATTAAGATGCCCTCGGCTGGATGACGCCCATCTATACGCTTTGTCACATAGGAAAAAACACCCTTTTCAACTCCCACATAATCATTCGGATCCAGACTCAATATATTCTCAAAAGGTTTCAGGTAAGGGATTTTATTAGGAGTTTTCTTCAAAAGTTCTTGAATATCCTGGCGCACATAGCGCTGAGTAGTGGACAAAGTAATAAGTGGTGCTCCAATCTGTTCTCTCGTTAATGGCTTTATAGCCGTTACGACTCCCGCCTTATCTGTCATCGTCAGATCTGTTCTCGACCACGGTGCCGGCTTGATGCCTCCCGTGGAACTCTCTATCAAGTCCTCTAGACGCCGAATCTTAGCCCGAATCCGGTATTTCTGACCCGGAAGTGCGACAAAAGGCAGGCCGCCGTCGCCTGAATGACTACAGCCTATCAAAGGTAAACGCAACTTTAATTTATCGGGCGTCGCATTTCTCTGAATATCTAAGGCCGAACCCGAATGAGATCCGAACTCTTTTAAAGCTAAAGACTCTTTAGCCAAGGTACCATGTAGATGTGTCCAAGCATACAGAAAATCTCCCGAAAATTCCTGTAAAAGTAATTGATCCTGATAGAATTGTATGGTTTCAAATAAAAATGCGCCGATTCCCATGGTATAGCCGTATCTTGTGCCACTTGCATCGGCAATCACGGTTTTTCCGTTAAAGGGTGCTATCAATGGAGGGAGCCATGTCGGCAACTCAATACTAAAACTGGCCGCGACCAATAAGTCACCGAAGCTATCTAGTTCCCATTCTACTGTTCGACTGAAGTCAATCATGTTCAGCGGCTGAGTATAACGCGTCTCATCTAGAACTGCCGGCCACCGCTCAATATTATAAGAGAAAGGTACCGTGGCTTTTTTATCAGAACTCATAAAGTATTTATCTTTTTCACCTCTCGCTACTAATTCAAAGAGTCCTCCCTCGGAAGACGTATTAGGTCTATCCATCTACTCAGGCCCACTAGTAAAAATGAAATATAATCACGCGCCCATATTATACATGCCTCTTGTCATCGTAGAATCCCCCGCAAAATGCTCTAAAATCCAAGGGTTCTTAGGAGCCGGCTACAGAGTTATTGCCTCTATGGGGCATATCCGAGCCCTCGTACATGATATTGAGTCTGTCGGTATCTCACGGAATTTTGAGCCCACATATGAATTCATGAAGGAGAAAGCCAAGGCTATCGCTCAGATTAAATCGGTCGCAAAAGATTGCTCGGGGCCCATTATTCTGTGCTCAGATGATGACCGAGAGGGCGAGGCGATTGCCTATAGCATTGCCCTTCTACTGAAACTAAATCCTCTGACGAATCCTAGGGCAACATTCCGTGAAATCACCAAAAATGCCATCTTAGATGCGGTCGCCAAGCCGCGCACCATTGACATGAACAAGGTACATTCACAACAGACCAGGGCCATGCTAGATATGATGGTCGGCTTTACTATCTCACCTCTGCTCTGGAAGTATGTGGGGGGGTCCCTTGCCCTATCGGCCGGACGCTGTCAAACGCCTGCGCTGCGTCTGATTTGTGAGCGCGAAGCCGTAATAGATAAGTTCCAATCGGAAGTCTCCTGGATAGTCCAGGGGAACTGGGCCGCGACCGGTGGAGTCATAGATTCACGCTCCGGTGGATGGGCCGCCACGATGATGGAGCCCCTCACAGATGAAGAGTCGGCCTTGAATTACCTAGAAAATCATTCTACGGAGCCCGGTGCGAAGATTCGGACAGCACAGACAAAGCCATGGACGGAGAGCCCACCGCAGCCGCTTATGACGAGTACCCTGCAACAACAGGCGAGTAACTTGTACCACTTACCACCTAAGCGGACTATGCAGATAGCCCAGAAGCTATATGAGGCTGGTCACATCACATACATGCGAACTGATCAGACAACAATGAGCCAGGAGGCAGTGGAGGCGGCCAGAAAGGCCGTGGCGGCCAAGTGGGGCAAGGAGTATCTGGGACCGGAGGTGAAACTTGCTGTTCAAGCCACTAAAAGCAAGTCATCGTCAAAGGGTGCTGCAGAGGCCCAGGTACAGGCTCAGGAAGCCCACGAGGCCATCCGACCAACGCACTTTGAAGCGGGCCGACTGCCCGAGGGAGAGGACTGGGGGATTCAGGATCACAAGATTTACAGACTGATTTGGCTGAGAGCCATTCAGTCTACGATGGCAGCTGCAAAAGGGGAAACCCGCGAAGTGATATTTGATGCCTCCGGCGATGAGAAAGAGCTGCCCTGGCAGGCCAAGTGGCGCCGAGTTACATTTGCTGGATGGAAGGCAGCCGATGAGAAGGATAGTTCTACCGACGTAGCCCAGAATGGCGATGATAAGGCCGAGGACGATGTGAAAGAACAGGAGGGCGATGCTGCGTGGAAGATTGCAGAGGGACTCCGGCCAGGTCAGGAACTCAGGTGGTGCAGTCTGAAAGGACAGCCGAAGGAATCCAAGCCCCAGGGACGCTACACCGAAGCCAGTTTAGTCAGAGATTTAGAGAAGCGAGGGATTGGCCGTCCATCCACGTTTGCTTCCCTAATTGCCACGATTGTTGAGAAGGCATACACGGAAATTCAGGATATTCCGGCAAAGGCGGCTGAATCCAAGACTCATTCGCTGAATAAGTTGGGCCAGTGGCCTCCCACTTCTGAAAAGTTTCTCTTGAAACGCGGAGGCGAGAAAGCCCGAATGGTTCCAACTCCTCTTGGAAAGTCTGTTATGGATTTTACTCTGAAACACTTTCCGGATCTCTTCGCCTATGAATTCACCGCGGCCATGGAATCTCGTTTGGATAAAATTGCCGGAGGCCAGGAAAACTGGAAATTAGTTTTGGGAGATACCTGGAATTCTTACAAGGACCGGATCTCAGATCTGAAGTCGGCCGGAGGAGGAGGTGCTGCCGCGAAAAACGCACGCCGTCGGGAGTTTGGAGATGGTATAATTGGTGTTGTTACCGCGAAGGGACCACTTCTGCTCAAGGAAGGTGCTACAAAAGAGGAAACCGTGTTTTATGGGTGGCCTGCTGCTGCACCTGGATCTTCTAAAAAAGGGCTGGCTGATATAACAGATGACGAGGCCAGGTCATTCATTCTAGAGGTGACCACGCAGAAGCAGGGTGATACGATAGGAGAGTGGAATGGTCACCCAATCGCGAAAAAGAAGGGGCCGTACGGGTTCTATGCAGAATGGAATGGGATTAAGGTAAATCTCGGTGAAGAAGATGATCTAGAGGCGGTTATTGTGAAAATTCGTGCGAAGCAGGAGAATCCCTCTCGCACTCTGGGGCCATTTCAGATTAAAACTGGACCGTATGGGCCATATTTGATGAAGGCAGGTGTAGGGAAAGGGAAACCCCAATATGTTAGTATTCCTAAGGAGACTAACATAGATGAGTTGACAGCCCAACAGGCGGGTGAGATATTTGAAGCGGGGCTGAAGGCGAAAGCCTCGTTTAAGGGTAAGAGATTCAAGAAGTAAAAAATTACTTCTTCTGCCAGAGTCTGTCACCAGGTCTTGCTGGGTTGTATCCCGCGGCTCCAGCTCCTTCTACCATGGTATATACGCTGCCCTGAAAGGTTACAGTATTACCAACGCTGTAAATTTTACTGTCGCTGTATTGTTCGGCCCAGAGTTTATCGCCAGGTCTCAGAGGCGGGTAGCCGGGAGCACCCGCACCTTCTACCATTTGATACGCGCTGCCCCTGAAGCGTACAACGTCGCCCACCTTGTAGACTGTATTATTATCATATAGCTTCTGCCAAAGTTTATCACCTGGCCGTAGAGGTGAGTATCCGGGAGCCCCCGCCCCCTCAACCATCTCATAAAGGACATTATTCAAAGAGACTACTGATCCAACATTATATTTTACATTATTATCATACATTCTTACAGAATTAGAAACATCCGCACCAAATCCATCTGTAGTGCGCAGAAGAAATAGAAGCACAATGGCTACAAGAATAACTAGAAAAAATGGCATGACTAAACCCTTTGGCGGACTAAACTTCATCCCCTTGAACATATCTACTATATTGTATAAAAATTGAACATATTTATTGGCCCATCTTATCTTAACCAGGTACCATGCCTAAACAGATGTTCCGCTTCATCCACTCATATCTTGATGCAGATAATGAATCAAAAATTCTAAGGACCTATGTATATGTGGACTTTGTCAGCGCATACCTTGCATGTTTTACAAACATTGACAGGGAAAAGGACATGTTCTGTTCAAAGGTGCGTTATGCAGTTGAAGACGACATCACAAATGGTGAGAAACTCATCCAGGTTTCACATAATAAGGTTGGTGAGAAGCTTGATGTTTACTGGATTCAAGTGATTGAGACGGGAGATGAGCCACTTCTGCCACTGGATATGAAAGCCGCGTGCTGTGTTTGGCCCAAGAAGGCCTAGAAACACCCTATATTTTATCAGAACTGTATTTTTTCCTAATCTCATCTAGCCATTCTGTTATTTGTTCACTATAGTCATCAGGTAGCTTTGTCGTCTGCAGATCAGGCCAAATATAAATGTAATCAAGATTCTCTTGATAATTTTTTCGGCCAAATGGGAGACTTGCAGATCTCCGCATATTCCGAATTATGATTTTGGCCACGGCATCACGTACTAGACCATTTGTCTTTTTAATGTCTTCCAACTGGATATTATAGACCCTACAGGCATTCGTTGTAAGATTAGTTACAATCTTAGAACGAAGAGATTCCTCATTATGTAAGAAGTGGTTAGGTGTCAGGTTTAGTGGCATTCTACAGTTGTAATATATATGGGGTTTATGTGTTACTCCAATTTTACGTCACTACTAAAGTATGAGCCGTAGAGCGATACTCCAAGACGTATAAGGCGTGACCGAATACCCTCGGTTTTCTGCTTCTCCTCTAAGATGGTGAGCTCATGGCGAATCTCTATTTCTTCGCGTCTTGATATTGTGGGTGCTGCTAGAAGGTGCTTCAAATAGGCTATATCCTTTTCTGTTTGACTTTGGGACTGATTCATCTGCTCTGTATTGTAGAGCGAAGTTTAGGCTATTTTATTTTCTAAAATTGACCTTTGCTTTGCCGGTTTAGTTTGTAACCCGTTGTTGCAATATGCCACGCATAATTAAGCTAAAGAAGGTGCCACAGGTGCCAGAGGTGCCACAGGTGCCACAGGTGCCAGAGGTGCCAGAAGTGCCAGAGGCACCAAAGAAAAAGGTAATCAAGCTAAAGAAAGTCGCACCTGTGGAAGAAGTGCCAGAGGTGCAAGAGGCACCAGAGGTGCCACAGGCGCCAGAGGTGCCACAGGCACCAAAGAAGAAGGTCCTCAAACTCAAGAAGAACCTCCTACCCATCCCTCCCATTCCACCACAAACAGCGCATCTGACAAAGACCATGGAGGCGTTTGAGGCCATCCGTGAGTACTACGCAGCCCTAGGCCAAGAGCCAACGCAATCCGAAATTGCCTGGTATCACGCCGAGTTGGAGGCAGAGAAAAAGGAGCTAGATGCCTTCTGGTCAGAAAACAGTGTCGTAAAGGTCGTCCTGGAAGCCATTTGCCGTGGTGCAACCGAAGAAGAGTTGAACAAGATTGAGACGGCAGCATCTGCAGGCGTGGCACCGAGGCCCCCCACAGAAGCCGATCTGGGTCCTATGCCAGCCTATGGAACCGGAGAATTCTGGGCCTGGTGTGCAAAACGCAAGAAGATCCGCCTTGCAAAGGAGGCCGCTATTATAGCTGCGGGTGGCACGGTTCCTCCGCCAAAGGTGAAAAAGGTTAAGGCTAAGCCAAAGCCTTAAGTTTGATTAGGTGATAAGTTTATCTAAATGCACCCGTAGGCGCTGCTCCTGTGCTGTCAAATACTGTGCCTCCTCCCTGGCCCTCGCAGCCTTTCCATAGGCACATGCCCAGTCAATCCGACAAGCCGACACTTTCTGTAGCTCAACACCCTCTTTTTGCATTTCATCTGTAGGACCAGCCTCTACCGTCTGAAGGCGATTGCCATATAGCATCAGATCAATATCTTCCATACTTGGTGCCCTCTCCTTTGGTGCTCCCAACTTGTATTCCAATTCCGCCACCGCCTTCATTACGACTTCTACCTGAGAAGACGTAATAGACATATTTGCTGCAAATAGTTCTACAATCTTTGAACGAAGATTGTACAACGATTCATGTGCCATGTACTCTATGTGTGGAATCTAGATAATTACATTTTAGGGCCACAAATTATCAATAGTAACCAAAATATTGCCCGAGATCTCTAATTTTTTCTGGCATATAACCCCTCAAGTCCCGAGGAGACCCGCTCTTGTTTTCATCAACGGCACCCAGGCACACGCCCTGCGCTAAAGCACGAGTGTCTGTCCATAAAGCGGCGAAAGCTTTGTTTGCAGCGTGCTCCTCTGAACTGGACAGATCGTAAGAAGTACAAAGTTTATCCAGTAAGACAAGTCCGCGGGTCTTCCACGTGTCAAAAATAATCTCTAGGTCACGCGGCGGCATACTCTTGGTAAAGCAGCGCCCCACTGTATCACCCAAATTCTCACGGTCATGAGATGTGTTATAGGGTGTTGATAATGATGCCCTTACAACCTGGTTCGTACTTACAAGATCATGCTTCAGACAGCACATCTTAGATAGAATGAGCTTGAACTCCATCAGATCCGCCTCACCCTCTTCTGTAGATGACTCCTTAGCGGCAAAGAGATCAGATATCTCTATAGCATAAGAAGACTCTTGCCCACACCGTATATCTGATACACCCCTGCTAGGCCCCTGGAACCCCTCCCGATTGCCGGACGCTATGGTTTTATTAGTCTTAACCATCTTATACGCCACAAGCCCCACAGCAAGCCCAGCAATTATAGCAATAACAAAAAATAAAGTTGAGGACCCAGGATTTACAGGTAACTTCGGTGCTTCCATCTGATTGTACAATAGATTTCAGGCAGCCTCGGCTATCGGAATTTGCTTATGTACAGACCAGGTCTCAAACTCATCGGCGAGGCCCTTCTTAGTGAAGACCTTTTCCATCATACACTTGTCAATATTGAATGTGTCCTCCGTTCGCAAGTGCAACAGATAGATCTTGACGACTTTGCTCTGACCAATGCGGACAGCGCGCGCCTTTGCCTGCTCCATCTCAGACAGAGTCCACCAAGGGCTGACAAATATGATGCGATCGTAGTGTTGCAGATTGATACCGGTACTACCGGCCTTCAGTTGGATCAGAAACACATCCTGCTTACCCTTTTCTGTGGGGATCCTGCTTTCTTTCAGGGTGGCCTCGCGCTCCTTCACGTTCATTCCACCGTGGTAGTGGAGAACATTCCCGACAAAGGGGTGAGCCTTCAAGAAGGCTTCCATGAGCACCATCTCCTCGTGGAATTGGCAGAAGACAATCCACTTGTGCTCCTCCGATTGTTCATGGACCTCTCTTAGGAGCAAGGCGACCTCGTCAAACTTCCTGCTGACCGCGTGGAACTCGGGACCCGTCCAACCGAAGGCCTCCTTCTTGCGAGCCTTGATATAGATTTGCGGATTCACGCTGACCTGGCGCAGGCGCAGCAGGATGCTAAAGAGGGCGAGCTGGTATGCCTGGCCCTTCAGCTTCTGGGCACAGCGCCACTTGCTTTCCTCGTTGGCATAGATGCCCCTGTAAACCGATTCCTCCTCAGCGTTTGTGAAATCCAGGAGACGGGTTTCCTCAATCGCGGTAGGGGGCAAGACGAGTTCTGGCGATGGTTCGCACTCCGTGAGCTGTCTGGACATGTAGAGGTTGCGGACCCAGTCCTCGTACTTCGCCTGCCACTTCTTCTTGCCGGGATCCACCGGGCAGCCGATGAATTTCAGATAGGTGACAGCGTCATCCATGGAGTTAGTAATGGGTGTGCCCGTAAGAGCCCACCGATAGGGAATATTCGCCGCAATCTTGAAGATGACCTGTGCCTTCTTGGTGGAGGGGTTCCGAATCGTGTGACCCTCGTCAATGATAATTCGCCCGTACTCCTCTCCCTCACACAGATCTGGCCGATTGGCCACCTTGTCATAGTGGGTCAGATGGACCGTGGGGCGCTCCATCTTGCGGGCATCATCTGAACCCTGCAGAACCCAGCGGCCACCCCACTGCGTGGGCAAGTACAGATTGACATTTGACCTACGGAGTTCATGCTCCCACTGGCCGCGCACAGCCAGAGGCGTGATCACCAGGGTCTTCAGCGGACCGCCGTTCGCAATCAAGCCCAGAGACTGGATTGTTTTGCCGACACCCATCTTGTCCCCCAGGATACCACCGCGGACAACATGGTCTTTCATCGTCTGGGGACCGGGTAGGCCAGGAATAGTGTAACCCTTGGCCTCCCTCTCCAGCATCCACAGAACACCCGTTTCTTGGTGCTCGTGGTATGTCGCACCTTGCCATGCGGGTAGGAGTAGGCCCTGCGTTGGCACCAGGCTCTGCGTTGGCACTAGGCCCTGCGTAGCAACAAGTACTTGCTTTGCCATTTTGCCTTGCATTGGTATAGGGGTTACAGGCCGTGTATTATGTAGCACTTCAATTTTTCACGGCCTTATACAATGGGCACTACAGTTGCCCATTGTGGATATATAGGCGCAGTGGATTCCTTATATTCTACAAACCACTTTCCTGGCATATACGATTTATAGGAGGCCTGGTCCGGTGAAGCCTGCCTGCCAAAGAAGGCGCCCCACCAGGAAAACGTGCTATTTGCGGTAATAGAACCCGCCCAGCATTGCGACATTAAGAAGAGCGCCTTATATTCATCCGTTTCATCTACGAAGACGCAACGGTCATTGAAAACAGGCAGAGTCCGAGCTACCTCTGGTGTATCACTAAATACAAGGAATCGTGTATCTTCTGGGAAATTCTCTATACAAGTGGCAAAATACGCCAGCAGATTCACTTGGTGGTGTGGGAGAATCTGGTAATCCCCTAAGCGTACATGCAGGAAAGCAGTTTTTTTCTTTTGATCATGCGTGGTCAAATTCCATCGGTCTAGAAGGGCGGATCGGTCGGCTATAGCATCCCAAGAAGGTTCAAAAGAATCCGACACGTAGGCCGCCGCCTGCCAGAAACCTTTCAGAAGGATTCTATTGCCAGGGGGGTCCTGAGGAAGCAATATATATTTGAATACGGTCTCCTGTTCAAAGCATATATCTGCCTCGGCCTTCCAGACCTTCGGCACATTCGGAAACATCTTAAAAATTGTGTCATAATCGCCATGTTCAGAAGGCAGACAATACGGCATGGCAAATATAAGAGGTCTATTCCATTGTTTCGCCATAGTATGCGCATTTGCTAATTGAAATAGGCGGTTGCCTAAGCCACATGCTAACTTGCCAGTTACCCAGCTTTCACTAAGGCCGCTTTGCATACACTAAAGTTGAATGGGCTGTTTAGCCCCAATTTTGTACCCTTTCACTAAGCGCACAGACATGCAAAGTTCAACAGATAAGCCAAACTGGAGCGCATTCAGAAGTTACCTACCTGGAACACATTGTGTTGAGACACATACATACGGAGTGGTTGTCATTTCCCCTTGCGACGAGGTTCTCGTAGTAAAAGGAAAACTGTGGCCAGGAAAGTGGGGCTTCCCCAAAGGTCACGGAAATAGCTACGAAAAACCTCTGCAGGCAGCCTTGCGAGAGTTAAAGGAAGAGGCTGGGGTTGATTTGTCTGGTTATACCCCGATCTCAAAGAAGCGGTTCATGGGATGCTCCGGTAAGCCCGGTGGCACGTACTTCATCTATCATCTAGACTTCAAGCCAGTCCTACATATCCAAGACACCAAGGAAATCTGTGATGCCATGTGGTGTCCGAGAGAGCGCCTTCCATCCTTGACGAGCAACATGGACCTCAACACCTTCTGCCGCAAACGGCTGCATTTGGACCCCGCATTCTCCAATCTGAAAATAGAATAATTTCTGCATTTCCAGTATGGAGTCTCAGCCTTCAGATAAGAAGGAGTTCAAAGCTGTGAATTTTCTTTTTACACTTACTGTTATACAATTCTGGTGGATAGCAATCTGGGGCATCGCGTATATTTTTATTGGCCTCGTGGCTGGAAAATCAAAAACAATAGAGATGGCTCTGTACATAGGAATGCTCATAATCACCGCGGCTATTATACACAAGAATCCTAAACTGCTTCTACACTTGTAACGGAGCGCATCTTAGCACGGTAGCGCATACACGCATCATTCAACGGTGTGGGCGTCTTAATCTTCTTGATGATTTTGATTTCATCGTCAGGATGGCTTATTTTCATATACGCGCGGAAGAACCTATCAGCATCTTCCTCCATTTCCTCCGAAAAGCGCTTTGTCCTGTGAATATCATCTGTCATTAGTATATCTGCGGTGGGCCCGCTGTCATCATTAAAATCGGTGTGTACTACTACAGATTTTAAGGATAAGATGGCCCATCCATCTGCTTCCAGCTGACTGCTTGTGAGGTTCAAGGTATCTTCTTCAACACCATTAGCCCTTTGAATCTCACTCTGCTTTTCCCTTTCAAGATGGTCATCAACTGCCTTCTTGAAATTGATCTTTGCTATGGCCTTATTGGCAGCTGCGGACTTCTTAGCAGGGCCACCAAGTGTAGGAAAGTCAGAGTCAGTTATTTCTATGCTACTTGGCTGGGGTTTCGGAGCAGACTCTACACTACGTCGCAGATGGGGTGGCAGATAACCACTTTTAGTTTCCGTTACTCCTATTGCTGTTGGGGGCTTTGCAACAAGATCAGCCAGTCGTACGGGAGCCAAGGTTATACCTGCAGCCAGTGACGGAGTCTTGGTCGTTACGGACATCTTCCAGTTTGTATGTAAAACAAAAATAATATAGTTCAATTTTCAACCCAAACTCATATCTAGGCAGTCGCAATGCCGACCTCAATGAGGTGCTTGGTAACCACATCCGCATTCTCTGGTGACCACTGCATGCCCGCCCTGATGCCGATGCGGTTAATGTGATCGCAGACGAGATCCATGTGCTTATGATAGCCAGGGTGAAGGCGCTCCATCTCGGCCATCTCATCCGGCCTGATGCTGTAACGAGGGTGCCGATCTCGCGACCAGAACCAGCGGGAGGGATGCTTCAAATTCCACTCCAGATACTCCACCTGTTCCTTCAGCTGCCGCGCCTTCCATTTGGCCTCCTCCTCCTTCCTCATGGCCGACAGCTCGTGAAGAAGAGTGGTCACCATGAGAAGCGCAGCGCCATTGTCCCATGCGACCTCCACGGGCTTCTCGCCATCGGAGAAGCTCACCTGCGCCTTTTCCATGGCTGCCTTGAAGCCCTCCTCATCATTCACGGGTACCCCTACGTAAACGAGGTGGCAGTAGACGGTATTCAGAGAGATGAAGTCAATCTGCTTTGCCTTGTACTCGCGCATGAGTTTGTCTCGCTTGACAGCCAAGACCCAGGCGTCCCAGTCTTTCAAAGCGGCGCGGTAGCAGGCGATGAGGCACGTCATGGAAGCACCACTATGTGAGGGAGACATCTTATCCTGCACAGCGTCTACAAGAGGACCGCGGGAGACGTCATCGGGTTTCAAGGACCGAAATAACTCGCGAGAGCCAGGAGTGGCATCAAGGGCTCTGCGGGCGTCACTATAGAAGAAGGCATCGCTGTCAGACATCCAACTGAAGTCCTCTGGTGCCTCCTTCTTGGTCAAGTCACGGGCCTCTGAGAACGCAGTCCAACCGCAGATCAGAATTGTCTTCTTGGATGCCATTGCTTAGCCTTGGGGGGTGTTAATAAACCCCTAAGGCTAATCATTCAATTTTAAAAAATAAAAAGGTGAAGCACTTCGTGCTACGGGTTCAAATATTGTTCTAATTATTGTTGTTGATAATGTTGATGTTATCCGCATTGCGGTTCATGGCAATAAGCATGGCTTCGTCCGGCTCAGGCTCAAGGTTCAAGATTCTAAGTAAGTTCAACATAACGAAACAATCATCTTTCGAGCCCTTCTTAATTATACTACCGAAGCGCTTTATACAGCGTTGCTCCTCCTTACTAAATTCATTGTAGATCTTGTTCCACCTCTTAAGAACAGGGTCTTCATAATGTCCCCCTTGTGGGACTACGTATACTTCTGGCACTACGTCTGCTTCTACTTCTGCATCCATGTAATTGTCGCGAAAGTCAAGTGATACATTAATGAGAAGGACAATGTAGCGCCTCATGCGTCGCCTGTCAATGTAATTTATCAGCCTGCTTATAAGGGTTTTGAAAGTGACACCCTTGCGTGTCGTGGGCAGTTGGCGATAAATTCTAGTGTTCAGCATTCTTATGATTTGTGTGTTGTTCATGGTGTGTTTAGCTATAAAAAATTAAGCTTGTAAGGCTTTCAATTTTATTGATTTTCCAACTGTTTCACTAAGCCTGCAGCCTTATCCAAGGCCGCATGTGCCTTGAACTTTGCCTGAGTTAGAGCAGTCTCTGCTGACATTTTGTATCGGAATGCTTCTGCGACTCTGTGACGTGTAGCCATCTTCGCAGATGAGGTACTCAGAAAAGATGGCTGAAGACCCCTGCCCTCACTCTCATCGTCATCGCAGCATCTTGCAGACCGGTAAGAAAGTTCCTGCTCTTCCAAGGCAGTGGCCTCGGTCAAGGCGTTCATATGGGCTTCCGTGGCTGCCATCAGTGCAGCCGTATAATCTCCCCACGCGGCAACGGCGTGCGCGGCCTCTTGAGAAGCAGAAAGAACCGCTTTTGCCATTTCAAGGTGCTCGGCTGCCGACATCTTGGCTGTTGCTATTTATAGGGCGATGATTGAATTTCAATTTTTCAACACAATAGCTAGGGTAGTCCATCTTGGCATGTGGTCAACTTCAAAGCCTTTGTCCACCCAGTCTCTCGTTGACGAGCAGCCTCAAGTTGCACCTGTAGTGCTCTGAGACTCTTACCCCAATGCCCCCCACCAGTTAACTCTCTCTGTACCTGAGAGATTGACTCCTTCAAGATGCCAGTTTCGGTAACAACAATCTCCTTCACCGCAGTATCCAAACTATTATGACGCTTCTCAACAATGTCTGCATCATCCTCTAAGCCCTGGATGCGGGTATTTGTGCCAGTTTGGAAGTCATCCAATGCAGTTTTAAAACGGCCAAGGAGCTCCAGGTTTCCTTGCTCGGCTACCGATAGAACATCTGCTGCGTACTTGTTCATTTTCTTGAACTTTTCCTCCTTCTCTGCCATGAAGTAGTAGAGCTGAGAATACATGCACAAGAGAATCACCCCAAGGGCGCAAAGGTCATTCAGCCAGGGAGGAGTCTCAATATTTCCCTTCATCCCGAGAAGCATTTGAGGTGGAATAACATAGAAAGTATTCATACATTGTTTCAATTTTTAAAAAAAATGGGTTATCACTAGTCTACAGTATAATAATCAACGCACTTTGCAATTAGTATGGCCCAAACTCATCCTCATCTTCGGGATTAAGGATCATGCGCGGCTTTACTCGTACCTCGCGCGTCCCGTCAGCGAACGCTGTGACTTGCAGAGGGGTTACTACTACAAAGGTCGCCATATTCAGAAGGGTGTCAGCAACCGACCGCTCAAGAGTGGTGTCGTAGCTGTAGCCGGTAGAAGGTGCATCCGATGAGGGGCCAGGAGAAGGAGGTGGCGTTGTGATAGCAGACATAGCCTGAGTGACCTCTGCAAGCGTTACAGGGGTCGCGCCGAGGCTCGCGAAGCGATTATTCAGGCTGTCAAGGGTCATGGTCACGACGAGCGTCTGCTCGGTCGGCGGCTCCCCCTCCTCATTGAAGAACTCAACCATGGTGGCCATAGAGCCGTGACTCAGAAGAAGGTCTTGAATGGCCTGGCGACTCATCGTCATGCTTGGGCTCTCCTCGCCATCCACAAAGTCAAAGGGGCCAGGGGCGTGTACAACCTCCTCTTCTGCGGACGGCGCAGGCGGCATGAAGCACTCTGCACACAGGTCAAACTGGCACTCGGCGCAGTGGTAGAAGGGCGTTGTAAGCTGCGCCCTCATGCAGATCCTGCATAGCACGAGCAAACCCAGGCCGTAGACAGGTGGGATATCACCTGCCGCAAAGAACTCCAAGGGGCACGGGTGCTGGCGGGAGTGGTGGCGCAAAGATGCGTGGCGCGCAATGGTGGCGCGCGCCGAGTCCAAGACGATGTTCCAGGCTTCCATATCCTCAGGCGTGACAACGGAGGGAGGAGGCGACGGGTGAGTCAGGAGGGCTCGTGCGCGCAGGGTAGGGTCTGCGATCTCAGGCTCGTCATCCGCTGAGGGGGCGGAGGTGAGCTGGGGTTGTACGACCATCGCCATGGCGCCAGCCACCACCTCGTCATCTTCATTGTATTCGGCGGGAGGGTACACAGAGGTGAGCTGCGCCCACTGGGCGTCCGAGAGGGGTGTGCCACCCTGCTCCTGGAGAATGCGCTCAAGCTCGAAGCGCTCAATGACTACCTCATTGAACTCGTTAATCTCGACCTCAGCCTCTACGCCTGCGGTCATGCCTACACCGCCAAAGTCGCGCAGAATGTATTCAAAACTAGCGCGCGAGAGGCGGATCACGCCGCCCAGGGCTTCCTCATCATCGGCAGGGTAGATGGACTGCAGCTGCAGCCACCGGGCGTCTGAGAAGGGGCCTATGCCTTGCAGCCTCAGGATGCGCTCAAAGTCGTAGCGGGTGATGACTGCCTCCCGATGCTCGTCAAAGCCCACATCTTCCTCCACGCCTGGGGTCACGCCGGTGCCGCCCTGACTGGTAATCAGCTCATCCATCGCAGCCCACGTTATGCGGATCGTGCCGCCCACGTAACCATCGCCCTCCTCCTCATCCTCCTCTTCGTCATCCTCCTCCTCATCCTCCTCCTCCTCGGGCGCGCAGTCCTCCAACTCGGTGGCCTTCTTGCGGCAGTTGGGGCACGTGCTCTCCTCCTGGCGTACGTGCCACTTCGCGATGCATTTGGGGTGAAAGAGGTGGCCGCATGAGGAGCGGTGGCTGCCGGTAGCCTCTGTGCCCTCGGGTGCGGGGTGGTCAATCACGGCGTCGTAGCAGATAGAGCAGTCGGACTGTACAGTTGCCATCTTGCTTGCTTGTTTGTAGGGTACTATATATACTAGCTAATGGCCAAATCAATTTTATAAAAAAAATGAGTTCAACACTACTTACAAGACTACCGTGGTTTTTACTTTGTACTCACCCTTTAGCTGCTGTCAGAATCAGAAGGGGTCGGGCTGCCATCCTCTTGCGTGTCAGTGCCGCCTGCAGGAGGGGCTTTAGCAGGAGGGGCGCGAGCAGGAGGGGCACGGTGTTGCCCGCCGCGAGGAGCAGGACGAGGGACGCCGCGAGCAGTAGGGGCGCCACCGCCACCGCCACCGCCACCGCGAGAAGGAGCAGGAGCGGCCGTGTCGCGCGGAACCACTAAAGTCCTGCCGTCGCGCTTCACGATGGTCAAGACCTCAGCGTCAGCAGCCGGCCCGCCGATCCGAGCAATGATCAGATGCGGCGGCTCCTCACCAGGCGTGTTGGGCGTATAGGGGATGCCCTCCTTTTCGCACCAGTCCTTCCACGAGAGGCCAAGGCGACGGCGCTCGTAGAAGCCCGCGCGGCCAGTCAGGCGCACGCAGGCGGACTGCCTCTGCACCTTTCCGTCTGCGCTGGTGTACTCGCGCGAGGGGAAGAGACGGCGCCCGTTGCCTTCCTCGCCAGGGTGCACGAAGCGGCAGCAGGCAGGAATCATCTGGCCGCTCTCAATGTCCAGGACCTTGTAGTCGCAGCCGCTCCCGTGGGCGCAGGGCTGGGGGGAGTTGAGGCGCGGGTCGTCAAATACGGACTTCACAAACCAGTTGATCGTGTTGGTAGGCTGGGTCATTCTTGCGGCTCTTTTGGGGTACTAATACAGCGGTCAAACTAGCGATTCAATTTTTTCAAGCATAATTATTGATAATCATGTTCTCATTGGGCTGATTGGCGTTATTTGCTGGAATGACGTTTTGCTCTTCAACTAAGATAGATCGCAAGCGATTCCAGATTGCAAGATCTGTAGAAGGATCCCTTACGTTATTTAGTAGGTTCGCGTAATCTCCAATGGACAGATTTAATGGTCCGATCCACCTAATTCTCATATGATTAGCATAACGTACCGCATTCCACGCGTCAGTAAGAGCATCTGGCGTTTGATTATTCTCTAAGAGATCTATATAGGTGTGATTATTGATAAGGAGCCAGTCTTGAAGGCGTCGCCTTCTGTTTTGATTTGAACTGGCAGCGGTAATAAGATTAGAGAGTACATTGGCAATCTCGGCAGTATGGTATAGATCAGGCTGCTCTTGTGTGGGTGGCTGTGGTATGGGTACTTGTGGTACCTCTGGTACCTCTGCTACAGACCTCCGAATAGGCACTTCATGAGATGTCGCCTCTTTGCGGCAGAGGGGACATGACCTTGGCGCATGTTCAGAAGTAAGCCAGTTGGCGATACAACTCACATGGTATTTATGGCCGCAGGACAATTCTGCCTGCCCACTCACCGATGAGATGATAGCTTCATAACAGATAGAGCACTCAGATTCGCCTGACATCTGGTTTTATACCAAACAGATGAGAGACGAAATACTTCAATTTTCAGAGTCACTAAAAAAAAGAGTTCGCTTCTCTCCGTGAATTAACACTCATCCCTGTCCTGAGCTACAGCGCCTAGAGGTCCAGGTCTCCGCGCGCCGCCTCCATCTCGTTCATCTGCTGACGAGCGCGCATGCGCCGCATCTGGCGGCGGAGCTGGTCCGCGCGGCGGCCCTGGTTGTCCACAGTGACGAAGCCCTCAAAGTCGTCCTCGTTGGCCACTTCAGGGGAGGGGAAGGGATCCATGGCGCAGGCAGGAGTGTCGTGGACCTCGGGGCAGGGGAGGCCGCTGCGGGACACGCGGCTGCGGAGAAGGCGTTGCGGTGCGTGGCCAACCAGGCGGCGAGAGCGGGGCTCTGCGCGCTTCCTTGCGGCCCAGGCATCAATGCGCGCCTGCTCTGACATCATCGGCTGCTGCGTGGGTTGCGGATTGTGGAACTGCATCTGATTCGGGGGGTGGGGTACTTAACATAGGGTCACCCAACCCATTCAATTTTTTATTGGGCATTTCGCGGGGGGCGCGATCTCCACAGAGCCACCGGTGGGAAGAGAGGCACGCCAGGCCGCCTCATCGGCGAACAGGGTCTTCTTGAGAGGGCGTCTAGGCCACGCGGGCGCCCACTGCCGCAGATCACGGCAGGTGAGGCACTCGCACGTGGCTGCTGGGTGAACCTCGCCGGCACCGTCTGTCACGCTCTTGACCTGGAGGACGCCCTTTGCAGTCATGATGGCCACACGGTAGGTCTCGGGACCCAGAGTCCAGCGGAGCTTGGAGCCGATTGCGGGCGGCGGAGCGGCAGAGGCAGTAGGGAGGGGCGTGGCAGAGGCAACAGGCAGTGATCGCAAGCCCCGCCGCCACCGCCAGCGGTTCACGCGCGCCGTTTCGCTCTCGGGCGAGATGATCTCAGTAGGCGGGAGTTGGGCTTACTAACATGTGCTTTCGCTCAAGAGCGGTGCTTTCCAACCCTGATCCCACCCGTTGTTAATGCAGACCCTTCACACGTCGTCATCGCATGCCGCTCATCAGACAACTCCCACCATTTCTCTTCCGTCCAGGCGTCCCGCCACCAGGGCGCAAAGGAGGCGGGGAGGCGCGCCAGGCACTCTGCGGCGAGCTTATTCATCAACTCCTCATCTCGTTTGGCCTCCTGAACCTCGGGCAGAATCGGGAGACTCTCACAGCAACTCTTGTCGCAATGGTAAGTATCGCAGATGTCGCGGCAGTGATCGGCCCGCTGGCGCAGGACGAACAGCCGAACTGCGTCCTTCCCGTGAACCGATGCAAGCGCAAATTCCTCGGCATAGTGCTTCATGCCGTCTTCAATGTGCTCGCAGCAGGTGTTGCAGAGGCCGTTTAGGGCGTCCTTCTCGCTGATCTGAATCTGGCAGATGTCGCACAAGGGCTTGGCGGATTCCATCTCTGCTTGGGTAAATATCGTCCCATGAACACACTGCTTCAATTTTTTTGGGGTATACCAAGGCGGGAGGGGGATGAACTCAGCACCAGAGGCGCTATGTGCATCCCCGTCCTTGGGGAGGGGGATGTACTCCTCTTGAATCCTCGCCCCGTCTGCGAGGATGATCCAGTCTGCGAGCTTCATCATCTGGCCGTAGCCGAGGCCACCGGTCACCATGACGTTGTCGCCCGTGAGAACCGTCGCGCGGTGCGTGGCGTCCGTGTGCGAGAGCTTGGTGCGAGGAGTGTAAGACATTTGGGGTGCATACTAACGAGCGACACAGCGGGTTCAATTTTTCCATAAAAAAATGGTCCGCGCCCCACCCCGCACAGACCCGTCGTACCCACCACAGCATTCTCACCATTGGACAGAGGCTGGCGCCCACATTTTGCGTCTGACGGATCTAGTCCGAAAGAGGAGAGCAGCATGTCCGCAGGTCACAGGGAGGGGGCTCAAATGATTAATAACCTTCCTGCCAGAGGCAAGCAGGGCATGAGCAGACCCCAACCCTCGTGTTGAGAAGGTACGTCCGTTTGTCAGTTGGTTCCAAATCCAGGACGGCCACGAGGAGGCCTGACAAATCGTCCCGTCTCGTCACTTTTCCAACAGTGCCGACCCCTCCCTTCTGGGAAGAGGACTTTGCAAGAGCCTTCTGGCTCCCGCTCCAAGCGAATACCCTTCTGCCCTGGGTGTCATTCGGTGGAGAAACGCAACTTTGTGCGTCCTTTGTCAAGAGTGCCCCTCCTCGCACCCTTCCCGTCGTGCACACCGCTCCTTGGCCCCATGCCCTCTGGAGCATATGTGTCACCATATTGGGTACTCCTTCTAAGAGGATGCCCATGGCTATTCACAAATGCACGTCCGCCTTCTAGGGTTCCATCCTTGCTCTGACCCCTAGACCCCCAGTGGAGGCTTTTAAGAGTGCTCCACCTCGCACCCTCTTCCGTCGCACCCTTCCACACTCTCGGGGCAGATTTAGCCCTCAGAGTCGCGTGTAATACACGTGGTGCGCCCGTCGCGCGGAATGCCAGTCTCTTTTTTAGTGTTGGGTGGCCTTGCGGTCCCACCTCCTCTGTCTAGCGACAAAGGTATTCTGCGCCCTCGCCCCGACAATAAGTAGGCAAGGTCACACAGATCAACAGAGCTGTTGTGCGTATCACACACATTCCGCGCAAGTCAGTTGGTTCATCTCTTGTTCGCCGACACAGAGCCTCTATCCAGGACGGCCACGAGGAGGCCTGACTATCGTCCCGTCTCGCTACCCACCGCAGTGAGTACCGACCTTCCGTAGCAGAAGGCTTTGTCGTCCAGTGTCCTCTTTAGTGTTGAGTGGCCATGACGCAGTCAAGGTCCCACCTCCTGCTCTCGTGAGCAGGCCTCTACACCCCAGCCTCATATAATCGTGCTGTGAATGCAGATCAAACAGACCTGAACGTCGCCCAGTATCCTCTTTAGTGTTGAGTGGCCATGACGCAGTCAAGGTCCCACCTCCTGCTCGCTTAGCAGGCTCCTGCACCCCAGCCACATAGAATCGTGCTGTGAATGCAGATCAACGGATCTGAACTTGGTGCGCCCCTCCAATCGCGCTACCCTGTCGTGCCCAACCATCTTCCTCGGCAGTGACCGTGAAGATTCCACATACGCATGGCACGCCCGTTGGCGACAGCCCTCTGGCTCCGCCCCTCGTCCTCCTCACCGACCCTCGGGGATGTGCAAAGTCCCCTCTGGTGCGCGCTCCTACCGCGCGCGCACCGCTCGTCACCTCCGGAATAGAGCCTCGCTCCCCCAGTAACAGCCCTCACCTTTCGGTTCAGACGGACCAGGACTTCCAGCCATCAAGGCATGACGCCGCACCGCTGAGTACTAGGACTCCAGTCGGTCAGAGTTCTGGACGGTCGTCCAGCCTCCTAGGCTTGCTAAAGTCGGCCGCGTTAGAGCGACGCCCAGTAGCACAAACCCTCAAGCACCCATGCGCCACCGCGCCGCACACCTCCAATTACGGGCCGTTTGCGGCTCAATTTTTTTTGCGGGTTGCCGTCTGGGTAAAATTGAATGCCAGAGCCCCCGCCTTTGCGCACGCGGTGAGGGTGAAACCGTCACACCAGGCGCTTCAGAGCCAGAGGCAGAGCAGAGGCAGAGGTGTCCCCACCAGAGCCAGAGGCAGAGGTGCCCCCACCAGAGCCAGAGGCAGAGGTGCCCCCACCAGAGCCAGAGCCAGAGGCAGAGCAGAGGCAGAGCAGAGGCAGAGCAGAGGCAGAGGCAGAGGTGCCCCCACCAGAGCCAGAGGCACAGCAGAGACAGAGCAGAGGCAGAGGCAGAGCCAGAGGCAGAGGCAGAGCCAGAGGCAGAGGCAGAGCCAGAGGCAGAGGTGCCCCACCAGAGCCAGAGCAGAGCCAGAGGCAGAGGTACCCCCACCAGAGGCAGAGGCAGAGGCAGAGCCAGAGGCAGAGGTGCCCCCACCAGAGCCAGAGCCAGAGGCAGAGGTGCCCCACCAGAGCCAGAGGAGAGGCAGAGGTGCCCCCACCAGAGCCAGAGGCAGAGCAGAGGCAGAGGCAGAGCCAGAGGCAGAGGTGCCCCCCACCAGAGCCAGAGGCAGAGCAGAGGCAGAGGCAGAGCCAGAGGCAGAGCCAGAGGCAGAGCAGAGGCAGAGGTACCCCACCAGAGGCAGAGGCAGAGCAGAGGCAGAGGCAGAGGCAGAGGCAGAGCCAGAGGCAGAGGTACCCCACCAGAGGCAGAGGCAGAGCAGAGCCAGAGCCAGAGCCAGAGCCAGAGCCAGAGCCAGAGCCAGAGCCAGAGCCAGAGCCAGGGCCAGAGCCAGAGCCAGAGCCAGAGCCAGA